>Ga0228710_1000511_pt1 | contig 49610 bp, 26 predicted proteins | sample MedpolnodulmetaG_FD_177995 | JGI IMG/M metagenome (GOLD analysis project Ga0228710, IMG submission 177995) | Root nodule microbial communities from Medicago polymorpha collected in Santa Monica, California, United States - pink nodules | ecosystem: Host-associated > Plants > Roots > Nodule... | reverse complement strand
CTTTTTTTTTCTTTCCTCCTTTTTTTTTTTTTGGTTATTGTTACTTACAATATTCTTTATAGTATTTTTTTTTTTACTCACTCTACAATATGGTTATTTTCTATTTTACATTGATATATAGTCGTCCTGCTTATATTTATTTGGCTTAATTAATGATTTGATCCCTTAAGTTATTTGTTGGTTACATTTTGGTCCCATAAGTTATTAACGTTACAATTGGTCCCTTACATGAATTGAAAAAAACAACTCACTAAGAAACAACTCTCAAACACATAACTAGATTAAGCCACCGTATATGACAGACAAAAGTAAAAGTAACATATTTCGTCTTCAGCCATCGATAAGATGTAACATAATTGATGAAGTAAATGTTGAAGAGTATCCTCCTTATGTTGAAAAAATTCTAGAATTTCTTTCTTTACATATAACCCAGACGGTTGAAAGCAAAATGAGATGAATACCTGAACGAATATTTTTTGAAAATCCCCCTAACCATTCAAATTGAAGTAAGTGATCTGAAACACATACCAAATTTACCGTAATAATACCTAACCAGTGAGAAACAAAAACCCAAATTTTACCAAAAAAATCACAATGCATAAACAAATGATCTGTGTCCTTAAGTTTACCACAACCACCCATACAAAATTGTGTGTTTGATTGAAACACCCCATCTCCTGATTTTATTAACCTTTGTAGGAATACAATTACGAAGAAGCCTCTATGTATAGAGACTTACTTTCAGAGGAGCCTATTTATGTCAGATGATATTTAAATTTGTGTTCTCTTAGATAGTATTATGATCCGCTGATAGTAAATAAGAATGAGAACTGCTAACGTTGCACTTTTTAAACTCATGTGTGAAAGCCATAACAACCTGTCATCCACATCAGCCTGCAAAACAAAAGAATTTAACAAAGCACAACATTCCCCCACCAATTCTTCCTCCCAGACGAATAACCTCCTCCGCCACTTCCATGTCTCTCCCCTCCCCCAACCTAATAAATTCATCTCTGCCACCGACAACATCTTATTATCGGCTAGCTCAAAAAGATGGATGGACCTATCCCTCAAAACCCTTCATTTATCCACGGATCCCACCAAAATAATGTCGAAGTCCCATCCTCCACCTCTCGGCTGATGTTGTCATCAAACTACATTCCGACTGCCACACCTACACCCTCATAAACGCTAATCAAATTATCCCTCCACCTCCCGCCTGATTGTCATCAAACCACATTTCGACCACCACACCTACACCCTCACGAGTGCTAATCAAATTATTCCACCATATAGAACCTCCCACCATCGCCAATACTCCCCCTACTTCACCATACGTGACTGCTAGAATTCTATACCATAGACACCCACGTTCCTCCTTCAACCTCCAATATCAGTTACCAAGCAAAGTCAAATTTAACGAGGTTATTTGTTGAATATTTTATATAGAAAAAAGGGATTGAATAGAAGAAAAACCAAATAAAATATTTAGCCAAATCTAGCTGGACTCTTCCCTCCATACCGGAAAATGGGATATCATTCTTATTTTTATTTTATTTTCTTGCAAATCAAAAGGTAAGTATATAGTATATTATTTATAGATAGAATATCTAGCAGCAGAAAATGACCATATGGAATATGGATAATCAGGACCACACCACCTTCCTTCATCAGCCAAAATGCACCGGCCATTGAACAATTCAAAGAATGAAGGTGCCATGCCAAACGGCTCCCATACATGCAAATACAATAATACCGAAAAAGTTGGTGATGATAATGTAGAATTTGGACAGGGGGAATCTCTTAGAAAACACATCCTAATTTCCAACAACTATGATTATTAGGTGTAAAAAAAAAACTATGATTAATCAGCAAACAAATTATCTTGTCAAAAAATAATCCGTAAACAAATCACAACAATTATGATTATTGTGATGTGATTATTATTTATTTTTTGACAAAATGTTTATTGTGAATTTTCTTGTTTTCTATCCGTTGTTTCAGGGGTCGATTCCATACAGTATACCTTATAAGTTTTGTTTCTCTGAATTCAAAAAGGAACGGATTATTTGACCTGAAAACATAGTAGTCGCTATCTTTGAAAACAAAGCAAAAGATGTAGACATACTTAGTACAAGAATTTTCATAATTCATTCATCTACTCCTCGACTAGTCTCTGTTGAATTAAATTCAAGAATATATTAACAGAAATTACCAAATATACTTCTTTTTTTACGGAAATACAAATTATATTAAAAAAATATCCAACTGTTCCTCTTTAATGACAGTTTTTGGAAAATGTTTATTACTATTTACTTGTACTTTCAATGTACATGTTACGCTAAATTTTGTTGTAGAAAACAACTAACATTTGAATGAGATGATCAAAGTTCTCTCTTAACTTCTTTTTTTGATGCAAGTTCTCTTTTTAACTTAATCACGAGTTATTTGTTCAAATTCAACATTGAGAGTACAACAATGTTAAATCTTTTAAGTGAAATTCAAATATCAACACTGAGAATGCAACAATGTTAAATTTATTGAGGGAGAGTTTTGATATATATCCATTATGATCCCATCTGATTCTAGTGATTAGATTCTGCAGTTGCGCGCAAATGATACATGATTCACTCAAAAAAAAGATAGAGTCTTTTGAAACACTGTGGGTGTTTGTGTGTGAATTAAAAAATTCACTAGTCCCACATTGTCGAGTTTATACACAACACTGGTGCTTTGATAGTAGAGCTAGGACTTCAAGGGTGTCCCTTTGGAGGTCCACAATCTTTTAAACAGGTGAAGATGCACACCACATACCACCACACGTGCGACGACGCTGTTCGAGCATGGGTATGAGCCATGAGGTTTGGGTTATGTGGTGTATTATTTTTTAATGGTCCAAAATCTTAAATTAATTAATTTTTTGTTTCAGTACACGTAAGCATTTTGCACACGGCAACATGCATTTCCACACGTTTGTGCATGTCTATCACATGCATGCGTGCACCCTCCATTTAGTTGATTTTACACCGCATCCACTTTAATAAGGTGAGATCAAGCTAGTGAATGTATAACGATCAAATAATCTCAGCCATTGGATTTGTAGTTGATCTTTAGCTCCTCGCCTATATGAAGAGCACTTCTCCATCGCTTTTATTCTCATCAAAACACAATAACTAACGTGTTTTTATCTATTATTCCTCTTTCTCCTCGACGTAATTCCAAGCCAACTTCTCCCCCTTTCTTTTTATCCCTTTGAAAAAAGTCCTTTGATTGTCCCTTTGGAAGTTAGAGTGGTCTTGAACCATATAGAGAATGGTCTAAGTACCACATATACAATGTATTTCTAAAACGGAACCTACAATGCAGTAGAAATCTGATACAATTGTAACTAGGTTGTTTTATCTTGTGAACGACATGGTTGATAGTCTGCTTACACAATTTTTGATAGTAGCATGAAATGTCTTAAAGAGAGCGATCTGATCTACGACTCATCTTAGTCATTTCTTCAATGGTTGAAAAAAAAACCTTTTTGAACTATTTTTTAATATTGTTCCAACAATGTCCCACCCACCAAATCAAACCATTATTCTGCAACCCAAATGAAGCAATCTTGTCTGCACAGATATGTCAAATAATTAAATGCATATTTTTTGTTAACTGAACACAATTCAACCATCTATTTCTTAATCTCTAAAGAACAATATATACGATGATTCTTTAAAGCAAGAGTAACTAATTGCAAATTTGTTCCAACCAAAGAGAGGTCCAACCCTTTTTGGAAGCTATATCAATTGCATGCATGACCAAGATCATTTAAAACGTCGTAGGAGAATAAATGTATGATGGATGGTGATAAATATTCTCAAAGACTATCAAATATTAGCAACTAAAGGTAAGCAAGAAAAGAAGAAGTATGGTGATATACGCAGTAGAAGATTTCAATCAAGATATATGAGTAATGATAATTGCCACTGCTATGAAAAGTTAGTTCATCTACAAGTTAAATGTCCAAAATTCATGGAGGATCTACAAAGGTTAAATGAGAAGACTTAAAAAGCTGAAGAACGCTTATTCTCCAAATATGGTTAGTCATGAGAATGATCTTTCACACTGTGAGGGTGAAGTTGATGATGAAATGAAGAAGAGGAATGCTAGCAACACTCTCTTTTGAGCACTCTCTCTAGCACTCACTCTTTTATTAGGTGAAATCAATGTGGGACCTACACTTTGGAAATGGAACTCACATATGATGGTGGGACATACAATGATTTTACCCAATAAAAGAGTGAGTGCTAGAGAGAGTGCACAAAAGAGAGTGTTGCTAGCATTCCTCAATGAAGAAACATGAGACTTTAGCTGAAAAGAAAATATGTTGTGACAAAATGAGTATTCATCCAAATCTCACGTCGAATAGTTTGAAGAAAAAAGAAGTAGAAAATTATTATAAATATGAAGAGTTAGTTTTAGTTTTCTTCCCCATAACAACTCCAATCTTTTGAATGTGTATTGAATGTTTGGGTAGTTGTATGTATTTGAGATTGCTTACAATTTTTCTTTGCAAAATTGTGTAAGAGGGTTTGGAGATAAAATGTATGATGATAATAAAATAATATTTTTTGTCAAGTAATTTAGTCGTTAGAAATTCACCCGTAAAGTAAATAAATGAAGTGTTCGGTGTTCAAACTCCGACTTCTTTTCTTTCTTTATGCTTATCCTTGTTTGGAGATTTTTTATTATTTGGTTTTCTAAAACGATTTTAAATTTTCTCTGATTTAAAGGTTTTCCACGTTAATTTTTTTAGTGATGATTGTATTTTTTAATTTATCTATGTTAGTTTTCATCAAAAATTAAAAAAAGGTCAGTAAGATTGACAACAAAAGAAATTAGTCAATAATATTGTTCGAATAAAAAAGTAAACAAAATACAAATCAGAAGAGAGGCCAAATGTCTGGCAACTAACATTTAGTTCCAAAAACCCGTTTAAAAGGTATTAGTCTCAACTTAAGAATCATCAAAAAATAATTTTAACTCAAGAAAACAAATACTAATCACAAAATAATTTGCTGATACTATTATTTAGCAAACGAATTAGTTTTACATAGATACAAATATGAATAAATTTTTTGACCATACACAACAATGAAAAAAAGTAAATGATAAATAAATTACTTACATCATTCAATATCATTAAACAAACTTATCTTAAAAAAAATTATTTGTGTGAGTATGTCCAAACTTTTTACATTTGAGTTTGTCACTAAACAAGTATTTATCTCAACAAACAATGGAGTAGACGATATTCTAAAGAAAAAGAAAATAAAAAAAACGACCATTGACAATGGACATATATGGAAGGAAAAAAAATACTCCTAATGAAATTTTTATTCTTTCTTGTCCTGACCAATCACTAAATAATCGGTGCCTGCTGTAATAATCATAAATCATAATCATGTTAATATTGACAAAATCTTCCAAACACAAATGTAGTAGTGGTGTAGTTAAATGTCAAATTACTTATCATATCATATGTGCAAGTGGGAAATTTAAAAGTTGCAACTTGCTATTGTTGGATTGAGTTGGCCGTTGGATAATATGCAACTTGTTAATATTTTGATCATAGAATTTGCCAAATTCAAAGCACGTTACCCGCCATTTGAGATTTCACGCACGTATTCGAACTTTAAATAGCCATGCGACTCTATCTACGGCTCATTGTCTATGGCCTTGTCACTTTCAACCTCTTTATGACATTCTATAAACTATATACATTGAATTAGTATTCTAATTGACAAGATATAGAACAAGAAGAAAAAAAAGATTAAAAATGACTTTAGGAATGCAATAAAATAGTAAAAGAAGAATGTCTATGGTAAGTTGGGGTAGTTGTTACTTACTACGTTAAATTCTCATCCACAACTAATTAACTGACACTGAATCGGATTTTGAATATAAACAAAAACTACATACTGATTTTTTTTAAAGAACGAAGACTATTTCATTTCATTAAAAAGCACGGGTCAATACATGTTAGAAACTTAGAATGTCATGACAATTTAGAAAAGGCAATCGTCTGTCTTCCGTGAACATAACTCAATTGACCATGATATTAGTATGTAGGGATCGGTGTTCAAACTCTAAATTTTTATTTATTCATCTTAAGGGTGTAAATTTTTTGTCACTAAACTACTTACTTGTCTAAAGAACAACATACACCGGTTGTCTTTGTATATTAGTAAGATGTGGGATTTTATTTGTAAAACTTAAGATTCAAATTCTATTGTTTTTCAAAATAATATGGTGTATATTATAAAATTATATAAGAGAATGTGTTATATATATATATATATATATATTGTCTTGACTACCCTAAAATTAAAATTCTGAAATCCAAAATTACTCATCAGCTCAATGATAGTATTCGTGGGCTATTCACGGGCTTCTAAATAATGTATATGATCAATAAACCAGCGAATAAAATATCACTGGTACACCCCCCCTGAAAAATTTAGAGAGCTACTTTACCCTCCATAATTTTCATTTCATAAAAAACATAACACACCCCCTCAGAGCTCAAGATTTATCCATTCGGGTTTTTTTTCCCCATCAGACAGAAGCAATTTTCGATTAGTATGAAGATAGAGTGTGAGAAGAAGCTCCCAGAAATTCCATATCAAATTTATCGAATTAAGTGATATATACTGAGGTCAGAGTATGTCCGATTTTTATCCCAAAAAACTTTAACGAATCTAAAAAAATTGTTTTAATAAGTGCCCTAAATACCTTACTTAAAATGCTTAATACTCTTGTGAAACTTGGAACAAAACCTGTAAACGTTTCGCTATGCCCTGTTGTAGCTAATTGGTTAAGTTTTTTCCTGTACCACTTAGATCCTTCAAGTTAATTAGCTGTAACAATTAAGTCTTTTAAGTATTTTTCGTAACACTTCAGTCTCTTTAAGTTAATTAATTGTAACATTTAGGCCTTGAATAACTTCCATTTTAAAGATCTGAAATCCCCCAAATTGTTAAGGTTAAATAACTTAAAGGACCTCGTTGGTAAAAAAACTTAAAAACCAACTTGTTAATTAACTTTAAGGACCTAAGTGCTACGAAACTCGAGAGATTATATAACATACTATACATCTATGTAAAAATTCATTAAAAAATATGAAATTTACACATGAGTTGATTTATTTTATTTTTTTTAAGTAAAAACATCGTTTATGTTAACTTGTAAAAATGAATTGTTCACAATGTATGAATCCCATCGCCATAAAACAAAAAACTTTTGTGTTAGTATGAATTTCATTCAAAATTAATATTAAAAAGGAAATATAACCTTAAAAGACAATCAAATTTCTGCTCTAGAATGTCTAGGTCCGTCAAAATTCGAAACCTTATGCAACAGTTTTTGACTCTACCACAACATAACATAAAATAACAATCTGGCTTCTGTAGAGGAACGCCCGCTGTCCTAAAGGACGTATACATGCCTGTGTGCCCAAAAAAGGGGTTTTGATCAGATGATTGACAACCCCATATCATATGCAATCAAACAAACGATTTTGCTTAACAAACTCCTTTAACATCGAAAACACGAGCTGTATGATCTAAAGAAGCCGAGACAAGGTACTCGCGATTAGCAGACAAAGAAAGAGATTGAATGCTTTCAGAGTGCCCTCTAAATGTTCTGACACATTCACCAGATCGACTGTCCCATAATCTCACAGCTCCATCATTAGATCCAGTAGCCACATACGATGTGCCAAGCCAGGTTGAACATGTCACTCCATACTGCTCAGAGAATGGAAAATTTTCATTCATCAGATGTAAGATTCACAATTCCAAATTAAAATACAATAGGATATGCATGAACATGAGGAGTTCTAACAACACTCACTCAAAAACTCACCTTTTTACACTCACTCTTTTACTAACTGAAATACATGAGTCTCACCATATTGAAAATGGGCTCCACATAAAGTCATGGGACCCACCTGATTTTACCCATAAGAAAATGAGTGTTGAAAAACATGTTAGAATGAGTGTTGTTAGAACTACTCGACGAGAGGAGGAATGCTAGTAAACAAAGTTCATTCAGTTTCTAATGCATAAGCATGTCACTTGCACAAAGCAAGATTCCAACAAACCTCATGCTCACAAATGCTTCGGGCTAAGGAGTGCTCTACATCCCAGATGGTCATTTTATCCATGCCTCCAATTGCAGCCCAGGAACCACTGTCATACAGTTTTAAGGAACAAAGTTATTGAGGGCTCATATTTAATTAGGAGTACAAGGTCCAAATCATCATTAGATTAAGACAAAAATGCAGTTATTGAAATGTTGAAATATCGTAAACGAATGAAATTCAAAGTATGATAAAAAGATGCCCATAATTTTCACTTATGCCAACTATTCATATTTAAGGTTTAGGTCACTTTGCAGTTTATCATTCCTTGAGAATGAGATGGAATTACTATTGATATTTGTGTTATACCGTGAACAAAGTTACTGACGGTTATTTACGAGTCATGACACTTGGTTCTGTTTCATATTTATTAACAACAAACCCTACTTCTTTCAAACATCAACGGACACTGATTTTTTGTTGCTTGTCACTGACAAGACTATTTTTACTTATGACAGTAACTCTATAACGCGGGACAAATTTACATTTCTTATTTATCTCTCCAGTATGTCACTGTTCGTTGAGGCTCGAGCAATCTTTGAATAAATAAAACTTGTACCATACACATGCATGATCCGACAAGCATACATGGACATGAAAATGTGCACGAATGCACATACACACAGGTTATGAATAGTTTGCTAGTCCTAAAACATACCTTGGTGCGAATCCAACACATTCAATGGAACTTGAATGAGAAGGCAGGGTACTAACAACCTGTCATCAAGATACAACATTTCTTAGAAACCAAGCAGAAAGCTAAATTTATATGCTCAAACCCTTTTACATAAATAAAGTTGCAGCATGCAAAGACAAAAGGAACAAACTAGCACAAGGATAAGTGATGAAAGTTTGGAGCCTTGGTTAGTCAGCTCTTGCAGTCTTGCTCCAGTACTACACAGACCACATTACAAAAGAACATCATTCTTAATAATTATATTTTCCGATGAGATAAGACCCAAAAACAGTTGGGTTGATTACCTACTCAAGGAGCTCATAGTGTTGTTAGATCACAGAGCCACCAAGCCAAACTTTTGACTACTCAATTTTTTTTTTGTTGATATTTTTTGATTAATCAGTTTGTTAAATCAACTAATAAACCATCTCCATATATAATGTAATCGATTTTGACACACAATATCCCAATTTTAATCATATTGGGGATAAACTAGCAGCTGATTTCAAGTTGTAGAATTGAGAATCTTTAGACTACTCTGACTCGTGAAAATATGTTAGAAACTAATGTGGGGAAGGGATGTCTTTCCCTTATAAACATAGGTTCAGGAAATATCTCATCTAATGTGAGACTCAACATTCTGGTGTACCAAATTTTAGAAACATAGCTAGAGACACATGAAAGGATTCTCAAAATAGTGAGACATCATACCCCAAAGACTAATGCACAAAAAATAATAGTTGATTATAGAAAATAGCACATTAAATATCAAACGCAATGAAAATACATACTCTTCCTGTAGTGATATTCACAATATGAACAGATCCATCCACAGAACCAGTAAGAGCGATAGTTGAAGTTGAATTTATTGCTAAACATGTTAATCCCTCGGTATGGTATGGATGACCTATAAAAGTAAAGGTTAACGAAAAATGCAAATGAGAGTGTTGAAAATATTGCATTCTTTGTATTTAATGTATAGGCATATCATATCATGTAAATAACAGGGTTAGCATCTCCTACAGTTATTTTTGAAATTATTGCTTTGAGGCAATATAAAATTGACTCTGGTGTGTAGTTCCAAAACACGGTGTCACCATATGTCTCCTTTGTCTCTCTCTCTCTCACTCTCTCTCAATATGAAATGAGCCTATGGAGAGCCAACCCTAAGCATATTGAGATAGACTGGCACATTGCTAGGGAGAAGATCAAATTGGGCCACATCACAACTTTGTCAATTTTAATGATCAATTGTGTTCACTAAATCCTTGAGAGGTACACAAATCAGTTATATATGTAACTAGCATGATCCATATGATTTATATGCTCCAACTTGAGAGGGAGTGTTGAAAATATTTTTTGTTCTTTGTATTTATCGTAAAGGCATATCGTATCATAAAAATAAGGACAATATCTCGTATATTTTTTGTAATTATTGCTTTGAGCCTATATAAAATCGACCATGCTGCAATTTGACATGAATTTTTTATGAAGCTATAGTGAGCGTGCCAGGATATTTCTCAATTTCACTTCGTTAATGTTGACCTTGCTTGATATTGATAAGGAAAGTGGAAGCTTTAGAGATGATCCCAAAATTTGTTAAATAACTTTGCAAAAAAAAAAAAAACTTTTGATAAGCAAGAAGGTTGTGGTCCGTTTCTAAGACATATCTATTCCTTTTTTGATGATACAAGTTATGACATAATCATGCCTAGATTTGACAACATTCCCAGGACAGGTCTGAACGTAAGAGCCCCCTCCCCGCCCAAATAGTCTAAAGAGCTCTGAGATTTTTGTTGTAAGACCATGAGAGTGCAAGGTTTCTGTTTTGGATGATAGATCCAGGCATCTACAGAAGTGAATACATGGATAATAGATCCAGGAATCTACAGGAGTAAATACAGGTAGCAGCAACAAGAGGGTTCCATGGGCGGGGGGCTCCACAAATCATTGAATACCAATTCAAAAGGTTTAACATAAACCTTAGTAGAAAGGGTAGTTGGCAGACAATGTGCCTTGTCTAGGCAATAAGCAGTACAAAATCAACCACATTTTCTTAAGGTATTGGATAGATTACACTGCTGTAATACATGTTCACTACCACATAATGGGTGGCCTAATCTGCAGTGCCATCATAACGGGTGTTTAAGGAAAAGGAGAATATGAATAGTGCACTTACCAAGTATAAGGCTCAACTTGAGGCAAAACGGTTTCCAACAACAATCAGGTTCCGATTATTCATAGACTTTTCCTCTATTGTAAAGTCAGTCACCATTAGCATACTCCTCACTTTGACACTCACTCATCATTGGCAATATCCAGCAAACGGGATGTAAATATGGGCTGCTAGATGAAGTATACATACAACAACTACCCGGTTACGAGTAATAAAGCATTGTATGCCCTCAAACACACAACAATGGGTTTGGATTGAGAGTCTTGCATATGCTCTCTTGGGTCTAGGCTTCAAATCTAACAAAAGTGATCCCTCTCTTTTCACACCTAGTGTCGTCACAGCACATCTTTCATTAATTCAGAAAATCATAACCAAGCTTAACCCACATCTTTCTCACAAACTGCTAGGTGAGCTGGACAATATCCTAGGAATTGAAGTAAAACACTTAATGACGGTTCACTCTTTTTATCTCAAGCTAAATACATTTGGGATCGTCCAGAAAAGGAAGGTAACTGTAAACTTTCCAAGTATGGGTAGACTATGTAGCTAATTGTACTTTATGTAGATCTATTGTTGGGGCATGCAGTTCAATGCCATCACAAGGATACATATCAGATTTGCTCTACAAGGCTTGTCAAATTTACTCCCAGCCTCCAGAGGAGTATCAGAAGGTTTTCAAAAGAATTCTACGGTTTATTAAAGAATTCATGCATTCTTTTTTCAGCCAGCATCATCATTTCAGTCCCCCTTTAAATTCTTAGTATGATGAGAATTGGGCATCTAAACGGATGATAGAAGATCCACATTTTGTCTGTGTTTTCTTGGGACATAATATAATATTCTGATGGTCAAAGAAAGCCACTAGTGGCCAACTAAAGCCTTATCTAATCAGAGATTTATCCCTTGGAGGGTTTCTGATACCGACTTTCCTTTGCTCACTCACCCTGCCAGGTGGCATGTTAAAGAGTAGTTGTAATACTGTGTGGCCGACATTTTTGTAATAAGGCAGCATGCCTAGCTCACTATAAGATCACTGTATTGTATTATTACCTACTGTACGACTAACTCCTTTCTTTATCGGTTATAACATATCAGTTGAATTGTATGTCTTTTTCTTAGTCTCTGCTGTCAGAGATACATCTTTGTTATTCACTCTACAGAAATACTCAAGAGTTTATCCTAATTTCTTGCACTTTTTTGTCACTTCTTCGCTTCTCAAATTCTAGTTGAGGCAAGGAGAGATACTTTTACTTTCATATAAGAAATCAAATATATATGAACGAGAAAGATTAGAAGTTCTCTTGTAGACAGTAGAGGTGGTGTTGCCGGTGTTCGAAGCATCTTAAACTTAATATTGTAATTTTGGGTATTAATAATTAAACTAGTCATATTATTCATATACAACAACAACACTAGAAAATGAAGTTTACAGTACCTCGCACAACATGAATGCTTTCTCCACTTTTTGGGTTCCATATTCTCAAGGTTGCATCGTCAGAACCAGTACATATTGTTCTCCCTAAGGTACCAAGTGAAAAGAAATAAAAAAATGTAAAAATGCATAATATTAATCATAACAGTTGAATGCCAAGATGAAGATAGATTACTACCATCGGGAGTAAAATCACCACAGGTCACACCACCAGCGTGACCATTAAACGACATAAGGAAGTCAAGATTACTATTCCACATCCACACTGAGGAGGATTCATCAAAACCAGCAATGAGGACGTTTCCTCTTGGATGCCACCTGAGCCACTGTAAGATTTAACGGCAACTAATTAGAAACTATCAAAAGCACAGAAGGCAAAAAAAAATATTTAACAATCTTACCTCAACACCCCCTTCAGGACCATCAAGCGTGCCTTTCAGATTTCCAGATGCATCCCAGATTTTAACAGTTCCATCAAAACTTCCTGATGCCAGAAACGCTCCATCGTGGCTAAACCCTAAACTCGATACAGAATCTGTATGACCTGCACAAGATTAATAACAAACTCATTTTGTGATTGCAAGAAACACAAACTTGACTTTACCAATTATCATACCAATGCCACACTTATATTAAACTAAATAGTAAGAATCCACCCATCAATAGCCATGTATTATGCAGATACCCAACTGTATGGGTTGAAACATCGAAGGAGTTCAATGTAGGAGGTCCAGAGTTCAATCTCGGTTACTAAAATTTCTCCAGCCCCCTAACAAACTAACCACTAATATTTGCCTTTCATAAGAAAACAATATATACCATTAAGCTGGGAAGCCCATTCTCCATTAAGGATCCTCCAGAGAAATCCTACGTCATCACCAGCTCCTGTTGCCACCAGTGCCTCGTCTGTTGGGCTGCAGGCAACTGTATATAACTCCCCTACACAAGAATCCAAGAAAGCATTAAAAAATATCACAAATTCCTTCTAACACCACACCATGCACATATATGATTTGTGTGACTTCAAAATGTGAAAAGGAAGATGGAAAAAATAATAATAATAGCAAATCAGTTAATAAAATACTTGATGAAATATAAGTTGCTTAAAATCCTCTTTTTTGTTTTAAAAAAAAAACTCGGTATCTGGCCTAAGGACCAACTAATCCAGGGGAGCAATCCCACCGTCCAACAACGAGGCCCATTGAAGCTAGAACAAATATCTTTAAGGACTGACCCAACACAAAGAATTATCACCTGAGGAGATTAAAACCTCCCTGAGACCTAGAGAGGAATACACTACTAGTCCAAGGTTCCAAACACTCACCACCAGGCCAACCTAATTAAACGGGTACGGCAAAAGAAAAAACATAAACAAAAAGAGTAGAAGACTGACCATCATGACCAGTGAATGTATGCACAGAATCATCATCAACGTCATCGCCACCGCCACTACTACCACCACCACCACCTGCAATATTTACAATAATATAGTATCAAATATATTTTGAATATAACACTGAAATAAAATTATCGTTGTTACTATGTAGGCCACCTGGACTGGGAGGGCCACCAGGAGGACCGGCGGCAGGAGGATCGGGGTCGTCAGATGCATCAGGAAGAAGTTCATCGTCGGAGGCAACTTCATGGATGATATCAGAGTCATCAATGAAAACATCATTGTTGTCTTCGTTTTCATCGTTGTTGAATTCATCATCACTATGATGATTTGGATCACTCATTGTATTGCTTAAAGTATCAATGTAAAATTTTAAAGTCTCTAAACCTATAAGAAAAACAAAGTAAGAGAAAATTATTGAATAACTAAGTTATAAACTAAAATCTTAATTATCATGCCCCTTATAGAACGAAATAAACAAACAGTAAACTCGTTCAGCTCTGTAGAAGTTGGAAAAGAGGAGAATATGAAGCAGTGGGAAAAGCAACAAGAGTGTTGTGAATTAAGTGGAATTTGGAAAACTACACAAGTGAAAGCACTAACTACATAGCGAGAAAATTGATTAAAAGGAATAAGCGAAGAAGTTGCAGAGTGAGTTTGAAGAAGACGCACCTGAGAATTGAGACGGCGGCGGCGGCGGCTGTCTGGTAGTGTTCAATCCACTGAATGAATGGATTTTCAGGTTAAGTTGGCAATTAAAATAACACGGAGCCTCAATAAATATTTGCCATTGGATCCTGTTTAAAATAAACAAACGGTCTAGATTTATTATCACTAACTGAATCAAAGTGAATTTAATTTTCAAACCCACACTTTTTTTTTTTACATAAATAAACGATATTCATTCAAATTGATAGAGTACATCGATACAATATAAATTTGAATTCGCTAAAAACAAAAATGATGAACCTGTGAACAAACTCACAGCATCCATGTTAATAGCATAAAACGGCAAAGTACATATACCTACTAATATGACTATATTCAAGTCTCTGGATCTGCAACGTTGACGACGCCAAAGTCATTGTCTATACCTACTAATACTCCATTAACAACCACTTATGAATCGTTTTTTGGATTACACCCATTATCTCAAGTTTTAGATCGAACCAATCCATTGACCCAAATAGTTCATGGGAGAAAATTGAGTTATTTGGGTCCTAATATGACTATATTCAAGTACATATACCTACTAATATGACTATATTCAAATTGATCAGATCTGCACTTGCTCAAAGCTAATCTTTCAACCTGAATCAAATAAACACCACACTAAGACGGAAAATAAAAAAACACACCGCACAAAGACAGGAAATCAAAACAAACAGAGTCGTTCAGAGACGACAAAATCACAAAAAAAAACCGAAAGAAAACATAAAATATGTGAAATCACTTATTCAATTACGATAGAAGGAAAAACAACTCGGAGGGGTGATTTTTGGGTCAAATTTGACCCTAAATCACTCATCTGACAAGAAAAAGAAGAAGAAATGGGTGACAACTAGGGTTTAAGAAGGAGAGAATAGAGAGAGGGGGGGTGAGAAACTACTACTTCAGACCCACACTTCTTAGATACTTTAATTTTTGTTCCGATTATAAAATTTTGATACTTAAAAAAGTTACAAAACCTCCCTATTTTTTTAGATGACTGGATTTCAAAATTCAGACAAATTATAGGTAAAGGTGACATGATTCTCACATTATAGTTGTTTTAAAGTTTCATCACACGTCCATATGGGTTGATCTACGGACGATGATATTCAACACTAACTACCGATATTGTATGTCAATAGTTGAGAACATCATTCAATAGATCCAATTGTTCCTTTAAATCATACAATGTAACATGAAATCATTGATCCTAAACAACTTAGATTTCCCTTGTTGTAGTAAACTATAGTAAGTTAGAGTTCATTTTGACCGTATAAGGTGTTTTGTGTTGTGAATAAAAATGAATAAAACGCATTAATTTATACAAGTTTTTTTACATTGTAAACTACATAAATTGTTTATTCGTCGTAGACCATATATAATTAATACTATTTGTGCAAGTTCATATAAACTTTTTTTGAGAAAAAGTTCATATAAACTTATTTGACGGTAAATATTTTTAAGAACATACATAAGCTATGGTCAAAGTTCTGAACCGTGGAACTTATTTTTTTAAGGAACAATAACGTTCATGGTTGAAGGAATATAATTCAATATACCATCCTTTACATTTCCGTGACGATAGTTTCCATTCGGTTGGTAAAGGATTTGAAAGTTTTGATAAACAGAAGTGATAGCTTCAAAGCTACCAAGCCAAGTATACATGAAACATTAAGAGCTTCTTTTAATCTAAGGTTTGAACTTATGCTATGTTATGCATTTACAACAAAGCTTTATCAATAAGTATATTATTTTGATTCTAGTTATTTCAAATTCTACTTATTTTGCCGTTCCTTTTCATAATAACAATCCTGTGACACCCTTCTTAAGATATTTCCAATGTTCGCTAATTATAAATAATTTTGGCATGTTAAACTAATATAGGAACACTATGATAAATTGGTACAAGTTGTCTCCAACTTATGCTTGTGAATTTGTAAAAAGTGATAACATCTTTTGTCTCGTTTCAACAACATGTTGTCTTTACCTAAAATAATGAGCTTTGTTTTGGTACTAGTTTTAGCTTAAGGGTTGTTTCTGGATTGATGTCTTCAGATTAAATCGTGATACATACTAACCGATCACATGGTCACATAAGAATGAGATGTAGTATAGATTGTAGATTGAAAGCATGAAACAAGGGTATACAAAAAGAGTCATCTAAGTAAACATCACTTCATCAAACAACAGCAGATGATACTACAAGTTTCAACTTGACAAAGCGACCCCTATGCACAAATGTAAATGAATATAATAATACACTGGACTTACAATAGCTGTAATTAGGATATGGTACTTAAAGGAACCAAAAAAAGAAGAAAAAAAGTGAGAAAATTTTTAGTTAAAAAAAATCACAAATAATTCCATTCAATTTTCTTTTCATTACTACTGTGACAATGTCACCTTGGACCAGATAATTCAACTGCATGTAGATTTTCAGTAGAGTCAACAATCCAATCAGAATTGGGATGAGGTGCCAATTCCACTTCCTGGCGTAGAACTTCCCCTTTTTGCCACTCATCCCATCTTTCTGCCAAGCCGTCGCCTTCAAGCATTCTCACTACATCTGACATCTTCGGCCGGTCCATAGGTGAACCTTGCGTGCATAGCAGCGCAACCTGGATTAACTGTTCTACCTCAGCTTCTATGTAATTGGTTTTAAGATCGGGATCAACCAACATTTCAAGCTTTTTCTCTTTCAGAAGTCCTTTTACCTATGAACAAATTCAGTTGAGTGCACAATTGTTCAAGAGTTACATGAAAATAAACTAAAAAGGTAAACCAAAATAAACAAACAGAGTGATATGTATTTGCACTGAACATACCCAATCAAGCAGCATAACATCATCATCATTCGCAAGTCGAGCAAGGTCAAAAGCTCTTTGTCCCGTGATAAGCTCAAGAAGCATGATACCATAACCAAAAACATCGGTTTTCTCTGAAGATTTGCCAGTAGATAGGTACTCGGGAGCTATATGCCCGATTGTACCCCGAACAGCAGTTGTAACATGAGTGTCCTTGTAATCCATAAGTTTTGCCAATCCAAAATCCCCCACAACAGCCTCAAACTCTTCATCCAACAATATGTTAGCAGCTTTCACGTCACGATGAATGATCTTTGGGTCACAATGATCATGCAAATATGAAAGACCCCTTGCTGATCCCAAAGCTATTCTTTTCCTTGTTGGCCAATCCAGTGGTTCTTGATGTGGAGGACGCTCTACGAGAATACAAACACAAAATCACAATAATAATCAATACGGACTGAAAGATTGTGTTGAGCACATATATAAACAAAATGTATAAATAGAGATCTACCTCTTAAACAGGAGGCAACACTTCCATTAGCCATGTAGGGATAAACAAGTAACCTTTCTGTTGGTGTCATACAAAACCCACGTAAACGGAGGAGATTTCTATGCACAGCCATACTGATCATCTCTACTTCAGTCTGAAACTGAAGCTCCCCACCAGGTGTCCGCTCCTCTTTTAATCTTTTGACAGCAACCAGTGAACCGTCTGCCAAACGTCCTTTGTACACCTTGCCAAACCCTCCTCTTCCAAGAATGTTCTTATTGCTGAAAGTATCTGTTGCAACTTGCAACTCTCGCAGTGAGAACCTCTTAAGCTGCCCAAGATGAACTTCAGGATCCTCTTCAGCTGCAAATGTATGGAAGGAATTTAAATTATATTCTATCCATGTAATGATTTCAACCAATGTAGTAGGCCATTCAACTAGGATCTCTCACCAGGAACATCAAAGAAAAATTCTTGTGGTTTCCTTCGACGCCACCATGCAAATGCAATTGCAGGCGCAGCAAATAATAGAGCGGCACCGGCAGCAACTCCTCCAGCTATTGCTCCAGTTGCACCGCCACTTCCTGCAATTAAGCATACACATCCATTATGAAAAATAGATTAGTCGGGTAAGAAAACACCTTTAGAATTAAAAGAGTAATTGCAGCATAAAGAAGATTACCTGGGGCAGAAATTGGAGGTGGAGGGACAAATGGGGGAGGTGGAGAAAATGGAGGAGAGCCTGGACAAGGGTGCGTGGTAACAGGTCCGCATAGATTCAAGTTGTTTGCAAAACTGCAAGCAGAAAGGAAGCCGGTTCAGAAAAAGTTTTACAAGCAGAACCGATCAATCTAAAAACACATACAGAGTTCAGTAGGAACCTGATAGGAGTGAATAACGAAAAGGAACCATTATCGGGAACCACGCCTGAGAGCTGGTTATTAGACAAATCCCTGCATTTGGTGAATAAAATGAGATAAATGTTGGTAATGGATATACATATAATAAAGTACAAATTTTGAGATAAAGAATAACTCACAGAACTTGGAGAGCTGAAATATTAGTCAGTGACATGGGAATAGGACCCATCAAACTGTTGTTATTAAGCCGGCTATCCTTAGACAACAATTCCAAGAAAACAGTATTAATATCTATCTTGATAGCATATTTCTTTTCTCAAACATACCAACAAATATCCTATATAACAAGCAAATAAGGATCTTTGAGTTTGAAGAATTTTTTAACAAAAATCAAATTTAAAGCATGTCCACAGCATAGAATATAGAACAACCAATCAACAATAGGTACACTTACAGGAAACGCAATTTTGACAACTTGCCCAATGAATCAGGGATAGGGCCATTGAACCGATTTAGGTACAGATCCAAGCTCACCAAGTTTGTAAGATTCCCCAGGTCACTTGGAATAGGACCAGTGATGTTATTGCTGTATAGTTCCCTGTCATACATATATAAAAAAATATGTACAATAATATATTAAAATCAAGATTTTGTAAAATCAGCATCAAATAAAACTTTTATATTACTTCACGAGAAAACAATCTGTAAAGTTGTCAGGCAATTCTACAATTTGTTTCAAGAACATGACCTTTTTTCCATACAAGAGTAATCCAGTTACAAAAGGATGTGTTTTTTGAAATAAAAGTGATAAGGTGAAACTAAAAACATCTTGCTCCGCATAACATTGAAACAATGAGACTAATCACTTAAAACCAGGACGGAGTTGTGGGCAGATAAACTTAATGAACTAGTAGTTCAAAAGAAACACGCTCAACTCTCCATTATGTCAAACAACTCTCATGCAACTACTATAAAAAAGATTTAAGTATCAAATCGAAAAAATCAAAGAAACAGGAACACTAAAGCAATTGTCATCACTTCATTAACCAATCCCTTAGAAAACTAAATGATAAAAGGAAAAGAGCATTAGAACATCAAAGTATCAAGGCATAACAACATACAGATACTGCAAATTCTTGAGTTGCCCAAGCTGTGGAACTAGTGTGCCCGATAAAGCAGCATTTCCCAGATCACTGACATCAAACCAAAGGAAAGAACAAGAGGAACATTAGAAAATTCATCTTCTTTGAAAAGCTATTGAAACAGCATTAGCATATATATGACGATATATCAAGGACCAAGTAGCTTACACTCTTATGACACTATTATCATTGTTGCAGGTTACATGAAACCATGTACAAGGATTAACAAGTGTAGGATCCCAACTCTGCAAAACATTGTTAGGATCTTGTAAATTTGTCCTCAAGTTATGTAAAGCATCACCTGTTTCAAAACACAAGAACAAGTAATCAAGTAAAAACCAGCTCAGCTTATGTACCAGATCCAAAACAAATATCATCTTTAATTGCAATCTTAAATGCTAATAAAGCAGTAAGAAATTGCACAATGTGTCTCAAAATCATTCTGTCTTAGCTAAATAAACACCAAACAAGTATGAAGAATCATCTAAAAGGTGTGACAAATTCCATGATTGACATTATTAATACACAAACGAATAATTATTTCATTGCTTAATATGCATAAAACATGATAAGATAGCAAGCAAGAAAGCATTTTCCTCAAAAGGCACTACATGAGTCAAAAGAACAGTAGAATCTTATGAGGACTTATTATCCAAAAATCAATTAAATAACAATGATGGTTCAATCTGATAAATTCTACAACATTATACAACTACAAATCCACAAACAAAAAGGAATTAAAAGACCAAAAGACACATCACACATATTCTCAAAACACAACCCTTTAGACAGAACAGAACAATGAATCAAGTATAAAAAACAAACTCATTAACCAAACACATTAAAATAAAAAACCAACAACAACCAAAAAAACAAAAGAACAAAACATGTTTTCAAACATTTCCCTTCTTAACAAAACAATAAATGAAACAAAATTACACAAACCTTCCATGTTAGCAGAAACCAGCCATAATGGATGAAGCAGCAACAGAAAGAAGGCACAAATGAAAGCTAAAGCACAGAACTTTGTCTCCTCCATTTGATTAAGTAGTAAATAACCTCAGATCCAAATAATAATAATAATAAAACATCACAAACCCTTTCAACCACCTTCACCACCAGCACAATAAATGAAAATGAGCATAAACCCTAACCCCCAAATCTCAGTTGAAATCTTGAAGCATTAGAATCTATCTATCTACCACACTATACCCAGAACCCGATCTCGTCAAAATACACCTTTTTTGGACTGACCCAGAAACATAAACTCATAAAAAAATAAACTTTTTGTTATTAAAACCAAAAAGTAGTATATTACAGCATTTCAATTATTATTATTATGATTATTATTAATTATTAATTATTTTCTAAACTCAAATTATAGTAATATACAAAATAAAAAAAGAAATAAATAAAAAAAAAGATATTTTTCTCCGTTTCACTTTCTATCTAGCTAGCTTATAGCTTCTGAAGAAACACTCTTTCTTTATCAGAGTGTAAATTGTTATCTTTTTGATGGAGGCGTGCACAGAAGAGAGAGAGAGAGTGAGTGTAAGTAGAGAGAGAGTGAGGTGCCCGAACGGTGGTGACCGCTGCCCGAACTAGCTCACGAAAACGCAGTCAAAAATGTATTGGCGCTATAACGTGGAAAGTGACGTGACTGAAAGATGGAGAGGGGGGCAAAACCCCGTTTTTTTGGTCAAACTTTGGTGGGTCCAACGTTACTTTCTTTTTGGGGGTGATGCCATCTAGCATTGCATTTGCTTACTCACTTCACATGTATTAACCTCATCTCATCTCATGTAGTAACAAGCATTGTCACTGTGAATTTAATCTTACAATTTCTACTATCTTTTTTATGGTTTCTCTTCGATTATCAAAAATATTTTAGACTTCAGTTGAAAGATAAATAAAGTATCGTTGATAATCGTTATATCATTTAGGAAACAAACTCAATTTTTTTTTAAAGATTCGTTATTTTAAATAGTTTATTAATCATTTAAGTCGTTTTTACATACATTTTATAAGATTTTTTAAGATATCTTATCTTATTATTGTAAATTATTTTTAGTTAGTTTGCTCTTATTTTATCTTCTAATATTGTAAACACGTGTAATACAAAAACCATTATCGTAAGTATTTATTAATTATGTGTGTTTTGTTTTTGTTACACGAGAAAAATGAAAAGAAAGGAAGAAAAAAATAAGTCCTTCAAAAAGGAAGCACCTGAGGCATCCCATAGTAAAGCATGTGGTAAATACTTGAGAGGTTCATCAAATGTAACAAGACAATTTGAATTATTAGCTGCCAACTTAGCAAGGATATTAGTGCAGGAGTTCCCTTCTCGAATGATATGCTGAATAGAAATAAATCAATCCTTAACAAGATAATTTTGGATGAGTTCTAAGAGATTTGTGTCATGATGAAACCTCTAGATGTCCTTCATCACCAACTGTACCACATGAAGAGAGTTGGAGAAACACAAGTTTTCTATAACCTATCTCCTAACATAACTTTACACTAGTCAACAACGCTTGAATCTCAGCATGTAAAATATTCGAGATCTCCACGCTACCAATGAAACCAAGAAGGAAACTTACATCGTGCTTACGTATTAATCTACCATAGCCCGTCTTTCCTGGATTTGTCAAAACACTTGCTAACACAACATTGAAAATTACGGTGTCCCCGTCCTCATAGTGCCAACTCACTATCCTTGGAGTGGGAATAGGAGTCACCAACGAATTAGTACCAAAAGCTTTGTATGCAAGATGAAGTTAGGAAAATACTTTCACGACAATCGAGTGCATATCTTGATGAATACTAGCAAAAACTAGTTTGTTTTTTGCACACCAAATATTTCACATAATCAAAGGTGCAAGAATAATTTTGTGTGTTCAATTAAGTTGTATATTCAACCCTTAAATCATTTCAATTTTTTTCATAACCTAATATACACCTTAATAATCTCAAAATATTTATAAAATAAGGTGTGGACCGAGATAAATTTGCCTTGCCATGTCACTACTTGTCAGAGATTCAAACATTAAAATCATCGCGAGGAAGTCATTACAAGTTGATTAAAAGTTTTTCTTTAAAAAAAATGATTAAAAATTACGGGCAAAAATCTAAACCGAACTGCTGAACCGAATCGTTACTAACGGTTTTAGAATTGAACTGGAACAGTTCGGTTCAATTCAATTCATGATTCATCAATTTGGTTCATAATAGTTTGGTTTTAAAAAGTACCAAAATTTGATTATTATTTTTCAATATATTTTTTCTACGGTACTAATAATAAAAAATCTGTTAAAAAAAATATTCGGTTGAGAATAATAAAATTTTGATTTTTTTATGGTTCTGTTATGAACTATAGAACCGAACCATTATAATAGTTTGGTTTGGTTTGGTTTGAAATACAAACAGATCGGTTCCGTTATTTTAAATTTAACAAACAGTTCGATTCGATTCAGTTTTCATCTCGAATAAGGCGGATCTAACTCATGAATTATTTGTAAAAAATTGAAATTTTTCTTTAGTGACCTAATTTTCAATCGCTAAGGAGTGAAAATTGGTCGCTAATATGCTTAGTGGCAGAAATAGTGCTTAAAAATTCAGTTGTTAAAGTAAAAATCAATCTCTAACACGTTTAGTGACAAAAATAGTGACCGAAAATTCAGTTGCTAAAGTATAAAATATTAAAAATCTATCATTATTTCGGATGCTATTTCTTTAGCCACGCTTAAAATGTATTCTTATATTCGTACCTGATCTCAAACCATGCCCACGCCTAATAACATGTGTGCAACAAATGAAAAAATTTACCCTAAAGAGTAAAATAAAATTTTGATTTTTTTTATGGTTCTTAATTACAAGTTGAGTAAATTTGTTTAATTGCGGTTGATGGGATAACCTTTTTACTAATGTTAATTTTATAACTTACTCTAGTATTTGGATTATTTATAGTTAAATTTTTAGAGAACTTTTTCAATGAAAACAAAATTAATTCTAAGCAATAAATAGAACAATGTAAGCTAATAATGCCCTCTCAAAAAACAAAGTAAGCCAATATAATAAAAGACAAGCCAACGATGAAATATACGAGTTAAGATCATCTTCATTTGTTAAAAATAAATGAACAATATCATTTAAGGAGAGATGGATACAAAAAAAATATGTAGTGAGTCCTACAGTTAAGTAGGTCTTACTATTATTAATCAATTTCAAACTTTTTTGTATATTTATCTCTCTAAATAAAAGAAATCGAAACACTATTGAATAGAGAGAATTTTGACTCGAAAGTTACGAGTATCATCCGTGTACAAAAATAATTTTTGTAGTTATAGATATCGTGTTTTGAACTTTATTATCATCTGTGTAAAATAAATATTGTTTTGGACTCACAAACCAGCTCATCTCTCATAGCTAAACGCATGAACGGACCGTAATAATAAAGACATTCCATAAATCCACCGAATTGAGGTTGAAAAAACTTATATGAATCATCGATATCAAATTCAAGGCTAACTTGTCATAATCTATTCACATGTGTCCGCCAAAGACAAATGTCTAGGTAAGGGTTTAAGGCTAAAAAGTTTATTCTTCACTATAAAGGTTAGTTCATAGTGTATACACACATTTGTCAGCCTTAAATACCTTGCATGTTTAACACATTTTTATTTTACCGTTGGCAGTGTTTGCAAATACATCATTCTCTCTAAAAAAAAAAGAATTATTGATTGAAGATCAACAACTCAAAGCCATAATCACCTCTCACAAAACATGAATGTCATATCGGACAACCATTTATATTTCTAGATAGGTTGATAATTGTCAATACAAAAGACCGTGAGAAAAATGGAGAACTTCAATTAGCGCCGTTAATGAGATATCATTTGTGAAATATTCATTCTATACTAGTAAGATACCCATGATCCCCACGGGTATCCGTCGGTGTTGGTGATTTATTTTAGTGTCATATATTATATATATATATAAGTTGTAAAAAATAAATATTAATTTAATGAGTATTATCAATGACAACTTGTCTTGTGCATAATAGTTATTTTAAAATATGTATGAGCGATAACTTTTCCCATGTATAATATTTTATTAAACTTTTTATCACTAACTACTTCTCTGGTGTATGACACTTATTTTAAAATCTGTATATAATTATTATTTTATAATATGTATCAATGATGACTTGTCCCGTGTAAGATAATTATTTTAAAATTTATATCAATAACAAAATGGCCCGTGTAATATAATTATTATAAATTTTTGTATCAATTGTAACATGTCCCGTGTATCAGAATTAGTTTAGTCAATGGCAAATTATCCGGTGCGTTTGAGTTAATTATGAAATTCTATCACCGAAACTTTTCAAGTGTTTGATAGTTTAGTTTAATTTAATCAATGTCAACTTTTTTGTGCATTTTATTAACGACAATTTGTCTTGTGCATGATAGTTCCATTTAATCAATGTCAGTTTCTCTCATGCATTTTAGTAATTTCTGAAACTTTAGTATAAACTCACTTATCACACGCATTTTAGTTGATGAGGGTTCAATATAATTGTAGAATTGAAGCGGGGTGATATTCTAAATAGTATAGACGTTTTAGAAGAAACAATTCTTTATAAGTAACAAATTGCTCCGTGTATTGAAGTTAGTTTAGTAAGTGACAACTTATCTTGTGCATCTGAGTTAGTTTTGAAATTTTAGTCAATATCCACTTCTCCCATGCATTTTAGTTATTCACGAAAAAATATATATAACTATTTCAAATTTCCATCAACGGCAACTTGCTCCGTGTATAATAATTATTTCAAAATATTAATCATGGACAAAATTTCCTATATTTTATGATTGTTTAAAAAAAAAAATCTCTAATAAACAAACTATTTTAAAAACTTTATCAACGGCTACTTGACCCATGTTTGGTAGTTATCTAAATTTTTATTATGAACAATTTGTCTCGTGTATAATATTTGTTTTAAATTTTATATTAGTGATAACTTGTCCTGTGTATAATAGGTATTGTTGAATTTTTATCAACGACAACACTTCTCGAGTATAATAATTATTTTAAAATTTATATCAACAACTTATCCCATGTTTTATAATTATTTTAAAATTTGTATTAAGTAGAACCTGTCCCATGTATAATCTATTTTAAACTTTGTACCAGTAACAGTTTGCTCCATGATTGATAATTTTTTTTGGATTTTTAACAACGACACATCTTTTGGTGTATAATAATTATTTTAAATATGATCAGCGACAACTTTCCCCGTGTGTAATAATTATATATATATATTTGTAACGGTGACCGTTCCTATGTATAATAATAATTTTTAAAATTTAATCAAGCACAGTACGTCTCATCTCGTATATGTTGTTATCAACTCATATAATTGAAGCAATGTTCTGTCAAAAAAAATAAAATTGAAGCAATGTGATAATTGAAGAGGGTTCAGTATCATTGTATAATTGAAGCAATATGATAGTTAAATAGTAGGAATGTTGTTGAAGTGATATTGTTTTTCCATCGAAAACAATTTGTTGGGTGCATTTTAGTCAATTTTGAAGTTTGATGAACGGCATCTTGTCTCATGCATGATAGTTCTATTAAATCAATGTCAACCTCACCTATGTCTTTTAGTTATTTCTGAAACTTTAGTCAATGTTCACTTATCATGTGTATTTTAGCTGATAAGGGTTCAATATTATTGTAGATTTTTAAGTGAGGTGATATTCTAAACTGTAGAAACATTTTATGCCTTGCATTTGAGTTAGTTTTGAATTTTTTTTAGTTAAAACTTATCATGTGCATGATAATTTAACTCGTTCAATGTCAATTTCTCATGGGTATTTTATTAACGAAAACTTTTCTCATGCATGATAGTTTTATTTAATCAATGCCATATCGGACCACCATTTCTATTTCTAGATAGGTTGACAATTGTCAATGCAGAAGATCGTGAGAAAAATGGAGAGCTTCAATTAGCGCCGTTAATGAGATATCATTTGTGAAATATTCATTCTATATGTCCTGATGTTTATTGTTAAAACTTAAAAGTGATAAAGCATGTTTGAGATTGTTTGCCATGCGTGTTCTTCTCTCTTTTGGTAAATCATACCTTTTTTATACAAAAACAAATACGATTGGTTGCACTACAAAATGATGCATGCACTCCTAATGGAGGAAATTGTGTATTGATTGGAATATAAGGGCTAACTAGGAAAGGACATGTAATTGAAAGCCTGATTTTTTTACTAAGAAAAAGCCTATGAATTTGGGACCCCTATGGAATTATAGGTTTACTGTGAGCCCACATTTTGCACAGTGTTTGTGTTTAATTATGAGGCCACGTTTTATTCCTAAAATTTGTATTTATTTAGCATATTTTAATTTTGACATATTCATAGTATCATTGGCATCCGGGCGGATCAAACCCTAATTTAAATGAAGTACAAAAACCAACATTTCAAAGTAGGTAACCCATTTAGGGTTGGCCCAGTGATTGTCTTGAAATTTTGGAGTTTGCTCCTCTTAAGGTCTCAGGTTCGATTCTCCCTAGTGTCAATTTTGGTGGACTAAGTCCGTTCTAGCTTTAAATGGGTCACCGCAAGTGGACGATGGAATTGGTCCTTTCGGATTAGTCGGTTCATAGATCGGATATCGAGTTTAAAAAAAAAAAATTTCAAAGTATGTATAAATACAACAAGGGTCATGTTAACCGATGTCTCAGAGCACTAATTAAGAAAATTTAAAATAGAATTTTTTTTTATGAAAAACAACAACTTTTTTCTTCATAAAGTAAAACATTCTATTTTTCATCATTTTCCAATGCAAAATTAATCTCCTTAACTAATACTACCATGAAACACTAGTTAATATTTCTCATATCACAATATAATCAAAACCAATATAATCATTAATCAACGTAACTTTTTGTATATTTTTATAAATATACTCTCATAAAAAATTGTGAAGCATTAAATATACTCATTAATATTAAAATGACAAACATTAAATAAGGGATAGAAAAGTCTTTTAAGCTTTAAATACACTTAAAAATTGTGATATTTTCTTATTTTTTACCAAAATTTTTTTTTGAAAATTTTGTTATATATAAGACGGGAGGAGTTCCTTAAAAAAAAAAAAGACTGGAGGAGTAAAAAAAGACATTTGATATTAATCAAGGATGAAATTGTTACACGTATAGCTGCGAATAACGTCTCTTCCTGCATTATTATGCGCGTTCGAGCCTCATTCTTTCAGTCTAAAAAAGCCTAATACATATGACTTTGATACCAAATCTCTTTATCAAGATGGCAATTTGTGTTAGCCACGTTAATTAAAACAGTTTAGGTGCAAGCTAGGTTGTATCCTTTCCGCCACATTATCCTGTATTCTTCAACATTGTTGACTATTGATTAGGGGCTTAAATGGAGGAGAGCTTCTCATGTTACAACTTTAATCATAGATTTTCCAATTTGGCCAACGAGGACTTTCTTTTTCGGAACTGCTTTCTATGGATAAAATGATTTCGATCGTGATCTTTAATTTCGTGTCAAGAAGGAGGTACTATATATACCTCGTGTTGTGACCCAAAGTCTCATTGTGGGGGCACTAGCACTAAATGCAGCCCATCATGTTACTTTCAAGATAAATGCATTTACCCTTATCTTCGTACGATGAAAATGGGAAATACTAACAAGCTAGGCTAGATGGTGAAGTGGGAGTGCGATCCATGTGGATCATGTTAGTGATGTGAGTGACTCACACTTGAGAGCGAGATAGTTGAGTTTCAAGTGTGAGTGATTATGTCTCGCATCGACTAGAAATAAATGAAATATTGGATATATAAGAGAGGAGACCCATATACCTATGCCTTAAGGTTTGAGGTGGAGATGTGACGTCTAAATCTCTTAGTGGTCCTAGACGTTTATCCCATTGCCCTTTTGCATGGTATAGCAAAAATATCATTACCATAAGGACACAGTATATCTTCTAAATAAGATCACCATCATATCCCAAAAGAAGATTTTGACGTGAAGAAATTCTTGGAATGGTTCAGTTTCAAGTGACATATACTATTTATGGTGGATTATGATTGTTTGTATATGATGACATCTCGTCATTACGTAATATTAATGTAATTTTCTGAAGATTATTGGAGTTCACAGCTAGTTTGAGCATGATAAAGTGAAAAAAACAGGAAAAATTGAAGACATGAAGCAAGAGCAAAAACGTGTCACGATTTGTCTAAAACGTGACGCGGTTTCATGAGCCAAAAACATGCTCTCGACATTGGTAGAAACATGTCACGATGGCAAAAACGTGACACGATTCTAGAAACCCTAATTCAGTTTGTTTGTTACACAAAGTAAAAATGTGTCACAATTTACTTAAAACGTGACACAATTTGGGTAAATTTCTGAGCCTATTCAAGCTGAAGACTATTCTGAAAACAGGGGTTACGAATTGAGAAGAACAAAGTGCGATTTTGAGACTTAAAGACGGCTAGGATGGCGATTTCTTCGACCTTCTATCAGTTCATGTATGTTTTAATTCCTATATTGATTATGCTATTTGTAAACTCGATTATGAGTAGCTAAATCTCTTAGAGGTTAAGTCTGAGATGATTCTTTGTAACCCTAATTGAAACATGTTGTTGTGAAACTCTATCTATTGTGAATGGCAATCTAGTTTTTATTCAATTATAAACATGATTTAGTGAGAATGAATGACTACTGACCATAACTTTCAACTTAGACCCAATTGAATTGTTCAAGTAAACATGGTTAGTTTAGGAATGGATAATCGTTTATTTGCGATATTAAGTTAGCGTTCTTAAAACCTTCAAAGAATATTAGACCATCTAAGAAATTAGGGGTTGTAATCGGAGAAGAGGGTCATAGGTCAAGGGATTGATTAGGGCTATTTTGTTAACCATCATGAAACTAGAGGATCATTCATAAGAAATATGTGCAGTATACCAATTAGGGAAACTTAAATGATTCGAAAGACCTGATCTCATCTTTCTCATATTTTCTAATCAAATCTTTACTTTCTGTTATTTAAAATTTTATGCAATCAAACCAAATCTACTGCCTAGGGCAACCAAAATAACTTTTACACATCTTAAGTAATAATGCTACTGTTTTAGTGAAGTTAACACAATCCTCGTGGATACGATCTTTTCTTTACTATTTCGATAGTTTTTGGTACACCTGCCAGATCTCTACCAGTATAGATAATGGAAGCGGAAGATGAAACTCTTACAATCAAGATGGATATTGATTGTCAAGTTCCTTAAATAAATAAGGAGGTTAAAAAATATTAGCTATTGGAGAAGTCCCACATCGCTTAGTTTGGTGAAGCAAGGGGAAAACCAACGCTGTATATTGAACCTAAGTTCTTTGTTTTAAGATGCACCGGTTAGTAACACTTTAAGCTTATATCTGTCTTGGTTTAAATATTTGCTTTATGGGAGTGTGGTTGTACGAGGGCATTGAGGTGAGAGTGAGAGAAGTCCATACGTTGTAAATATTTTACAGAGTAATAATTCTCTTGTTTAGACAACGGTTGTGGATTTTTATCAGATTTTGAAGTTATATTAAGAAAAATCAAACTTAAGATCTCAAGAAGAGCAAACTTTAAAAATATATGCCAATACCATTAGAGCAACTCAAACATGTTACTACCACACGTGATTCATAGCAGCGTGCTAATAGTATAAATTTTGAGTTTAATTTATATACATTATTGATGTAATTATTTTTTTTTGCATACGTCAATATTTAATAAATTATAAATACGCGATTTTTTTTGTTTTTTTTACAGAATAGATTATAAATATGTGCATAGTCATACCTCATTAATTGATATAAGGTCATATAATTAAATACATATTTAAAAAAACATATAGTAAAAACTAAAAATACTTACACTAATAATATTTATAAACTTTTCACTATCAACGTCTTACCATAATCCAAAATGAGAGTATATAAAAAAAAAACAAGAGTTTGATATAAACTGAAAGTATTTTTGGATGGTATATCTTATTAGCACTTGTCACAATATTTTTTTTTAAAACTCGGTGTTCGATCAAAGAATCGACTAATTTGGGGGGATCAATTCCACAGTCCACTTGCGGGAGCCCCATTTAAAGCCATAACAAAATTGTGTATGGACTTACCCACCGAAATTGACATTAGAGGGAATTAAACCCGATACATTTAGAGGAGCAAACTCCAAGATCACAAGCCAACCCTAACTTCAACTATGGTCCACAATTACTTTGTTTGGTATGAACACTAGGTGGTTGCAAATAATGAAAATGAAGGAAAGATATATGATGATTAAAAACCAAGTGATTTAGTTTAAGTGACTAATGAACTTCATAAAACAAGGAATCATATGGGAGAACCTAAGTTCGATTCTTGAATGAAACAGTTTTTTATTAGACTTTACTTATATCTTGATTGAACTTCGTATTTTTAAAGCTTATTTCCCCTAAAAAACGAAGATTAGCAAAAAAAATGTAATGATAAGATTTGAAAATCGGAGAGCCTTAATGTGGTAAAATTTAGCTATCACTAACAATTTTCCACTCTTCATTTTTCCAATATTCATCCAATGAAGTGAAATTTAGAAATTATTACAAATTTTCCTTCATCCATTGCCATCTCACAAGTTCTAGACGGCGTTAAGCTTTAAACTCAAACTCTAAATTTAGAACAAAGATCAACTTTATACAAACTTCGTAACGCAAGAGACCAACATAAAACTTTTAAAACATAACAAATTAAACTAAGATATAAATAAATGTAAGAGAGCAAATAATTCACAAATAAATGATTTTTTTTAGCAAGTATAAATGATATGTTAAAGCATATAAAACTTTTTTTACAATGACTATATAAATTAAACTCTATTTATAATTAAGACTAACTTTTTTAGCTCATAGTTATTATAATTTCCCTAAAAAAAAGTTATTATAGTTGCTTAACTTTTCTTTTCTTACGAACGTATTGTTATTATTGTTGGATACATAATTTTAGTGAACAGTGGTAAAATATCTGTCAAACTATTTTTTGACAAAAAATATTGACTAGTTAAACAGGAAAATCAATTATTTTCTTTCTGCTTGTATTTTTATCGTGTTTCCATTAGTAAATTACACTTTTTAAATTGCTAGCAAAAAGTTAGTTAAAGTGAACAAAACAGAATAATTAATTCTGATACCCTTGTTGTGTATGAAAATATAATAAAAAGTCATGTAGTATCAAAATCAATAATTTTTTAATATAAAAAAGAGTGAATGATAAATGTTTGATATACGGTGCCTCCAACCAAGAGGACAAACATTAAGCTTGAAGTTTGTGGTGTTTTCAGAAAGAGACATATTCCTAGTTACATATAACATGTATCAATCTCTCTATCACTCAACCCACCGATTCAATTAAATTCCAAATCAAATAGTAATAACAATAATATCCAAACCCACTAGTTTTTGGACTTTTATGTAAGTGGATGATTTGGTAAAAGGGTACTTTCCCAGTTCCACGTGTGTGTACATTTTTTTTCTATTTTTTAATTTTTGTTTCAATTTGAACTCCATGCATTGCAAATAAATAATGTTGTGGACTTGTGTTGAAAATACCAAATGGTCTCATTCACCATACATTTGTTGAGGGGCCCCTTAAAAAACCAATTGTCTTTTCTCTTTGGTTGATTAGGATTAGACTGATGTTTTCAACACCACAACACCTATTTTTTCTTTCTTTTTTTTTCACTCCTTTCACATTTTACAAATCAGAAAATAAAAACAGCTTTACCTTACCTTAATCAAATTTAAATATTTTTTAAACTTTGTTTTTTCACCTCCTTTCTTCTATTTTTGGATTGTAATAAGACATTCTCCATAATTTTTCTTTGACAAATACATTTTGCATAAAATTTGAATTTTCTAAAACATATTTATTTTGAGATAATGACGGGTTAGATTAAATACGATTGGTGTAAGTAGTGTCGAATTGAAGTCAGATTGTTGAGGCTTATCGTGAGATTCTGATGGTAATTGGATATGTGATTTTGATAAGTTTATTGATGTGTGTAATGCATTCATTGCTGAAATATGGAGGGTCTTCAAAGGGTTACAATTGGCTCAGTTTAGGGGGTTCCGAGCCATGGAACTTTGTATCGATTTTGACGCAGTCATAAATAATTTGAAGGGAGGCAAGACAAATAATGTGGTGTGTTGGCAATTAATTCAGAAAATTCGGAGCTTGTTAGAATCAGATTGGGAGGTCATTTGTATTATAAAGTTAATCTATGAGCGAATGCTCTAGCAAATACGGGGTGTCATAGTAAGGAGTCCTGGTGTTTGCTTTAGTCTTGTCCAAGCTAGATTAGTCAAATATTATTAGCTAATGTTAGTGGAGTTTCTACTCCTTATCCAGTTGCTTTGTAGTTTTTCCTTTTCTCGGGCCCAGGCTCTCTTTGTTTAAAAAGAAAAAGAACTTTGAAAAGTTGTCTTTTATCCCGTTTTAACTCCTGTTTGAACTCCTACTTTAATTTTTGGGTTATAAAGTTTTATAAACATTGTCCTTAAGCAATATGATCAAGTAGCCCAAAAATCGGATTTTTGACCAAGAGCAACTAACATTGACCTACAACAGAAGGATGAAAGTTAGGAAGATTAATATAATCCTTAAACTGGTTATCCATGTCACAAACATACTCAAAATTTGTGCCAATACAGTCGAACTATATAATCCGAACTATTTTCCCCCTGAAAAAAGGGTGTTTGGATTTTATAATCTGAAAAGAAAAAAAAAATGCCCTATTTTTTGAAGTTTTTGGATTATAAAATCTAAATTGGTGAAAAACTCATTTTTTTTCATCCCATAACAAAGGAAAAATTCAGTTCAAATTCAGAAATCCGAAAATCTCAAGAACATTTTCGGAAAAAAAATAAGGTGTGCGAGAAATAAGGAAATGAGAAAAGTAATAGTCTTTCAATTTTGTCAATTCAATTCTTATGGCTTCAAGCCCACATTATATTATAGTTTACAAAGAAAACCATGAAAAATTCTTTCGTACCCCTTATTTGTACTCTTACTACCCAAAACACATAAATTTGTTTTGCCCTTCATTCTACCCCTCTAAATACCAAAGATCCGGAAATAAAATGTCAATGCTTTCTAATTATCGAACTTTTTAAAAAAATAACAAAAGATCCGATAAAATGTTTGAAAAAAAAAAAGAGTTTAGTGACAAACAAGATGTTGTTTGTCACTGGAAGTTAATTTTATATATCACTACGTGCCTGTTTTTCCGCTTTTTTTAATGAGTTAACGTTTGAAAATTATTAACAGTGTTTTTTTATGAAATTTTGATTTGGATTAAAACTAAAAATATAAATGTTTGTTGTTTTCAAGTTATAACAAACCAAACTAATCATGATTATTTATTTATTTCAATGACACCAACAACATAACAAAAATATAATCTAAATTATTTAACAAAATATAATATAATCTAATTTTTTTCTTAATGACATCAACAACGATCTTTATCGCAGAAAAAATTGTTTAAGGATATAATTGAGTTAATGAAAAAGTAAGTATAAATATGCTCATATAGTTGTTTGTATTCAAAATTGAAGGCATTTTTTAAAAGAAAAAAAATCAGTCCAAAAGAACTGAAATGAGGTATTTTCTTTATATATAGTATAGATAAATGCAGTAAAACTGACTCCTATCGACGAATTTCGTTGGTCACAATAAGTTAATATCTTGTTTTTTTTAATAAATATACCATTAATTTAATCCTAAACTTTTATCATCTCCACAATGTAGCCTCTAAATTATATGAAATCCGTCAATTTTATTTTTGAAGTATATGAAAATTTATCAACTTATAAAGAGGACTTCCAAATGGAGATGGATGGAAGATAAGCTATTCTAAGTATTGTTTGTTTCTAATTATGAGTCTTAATAGGAGTCTAATAAAGTTCGTAAGACTTTAGACATTGTTTGTTGTGTTTTACCTTTTCCATCTTATGACTTCCCTCGCGTGCCCTATTTTTTTCCAAAATTACCCTGGTCTGGATTTCGTTTTCCGGATTGAATTGTTATAATTTACCAGATGTATCCGGATTTTAAAATCTGGAGCGGCCTTTTTCCATAACTTTTTCATTTTTAAGCTTTGAGATTCGTAAATAAATGCAAAAAAACATATAAAACATAAATAAAAAGACAAAAAGATAAAAACATCTCATTCTATTGATATTTGAATAATGCATTACAGTAATGTTGAAGCTTTTTACATAAGAACCTAAAACTATTCCTAATTTTATTACATAAGAACCTAAAACTATTTCTAAGGGGGGTAAGCTATACCAGTGGCTCCGGCTGAGAGGACGTACCATTAGCTTCACTATTGGTGGGGAGACAGAGGGGGCACAGGGGCCTCTAGGGAGCAAGAGACCATGATGGTCAAACTTACACCCAGACTGACCCCTTCCCTGTTGACCGATCATATGACCCTTGATGGATTTCCAAAGAGGTCTCTTTCTATGAAAGGCCAACGATGAAAACACATCGTTGTATAAGAGGAGAAGAGGAGGAGAGGGTGGGAGAGGTTTGTGTGAGAAATGGTGGGGGAGATAGGTGGTATTAATAGAAAGGGAGGGTTGAAAAACCATTAATGGTAGTCAAAAAAACGTGAAAAAACACGTTTTATAAAGCTAACCACCGTCCAAAACGTTTGCAAAACGTTTTCTTTATGGTGCAGACCACTAGCCAAAACTTCTGGTGCAATCCGGAATATATAATCCGAATTACACATGGATTCTAGATTATATATTCCGGAAAAATACGATTATGACGTGAACCAAAGGGAAACTTGAGACTTTGTGTATGGTGAGTGTCGGTTCGGATTTTAGAATCCGAATTGCTTCAGCATTGGATTCTTTTGTGTGGCCCACATTGCACCGACAATTTTTGTGGTCCACAACGCCCAAATACCTGTATAAATAGGGGTCCCTCTTTTCATTACAAGTAAACTACACCAAGAAAAAAAATCATGGAATTCTCTGGCTTTTATCTAAATACCAAGCTAGCGGCAGTCTACTACAACAGTGGAACACCACCCCATCGGTTTAGGTTTCGCAACGATGCCACCCTCTCCGGGCTGAAGGATGAGATGGATAATCAACCGTCAACTCAACTACAGAGACACGAGGAGGGTGATCGGTGTTGAATATCGATGTCCATTGTCCGACTCAACCGGATCTCTTCGGTTCAGCCGGATGAAACTCGCGAACGGCGACGACGTGAGAACCATGTTCTCTGTCTTTGGTCAGCACAGTACTAGAGGACCGATCAAGCTGGACGCTTTGTTGATTAGATCTACTGAACAAATTCTGAAAAGTTTGCACCAGCCCAGGAACTACGAAGAGATCCGGGCTCTGCTGGAGGGACTAGAGGAGGAAGAAGTTAGTTTAGATGATCCGTGATAATGTGCCATGTTTTAATTAATCGCGTGTTTTATGTTGTTTTAATTGTGTGTTAGTTATGTGTTGTTGAATTAAGTTGTTGCATTATGTTTTGAATAATATATATATTGTTTAAACTTTCATTATGTTTTAATTTACGTCTAAGATGTTCATTTAATCCATAAAATAACCAAAGACATGCAGTCCGGATTATGAAATCTGGATTAACATAGGGCGTAAGTATATTCCGGAATACGAAATCCGGAATACTTCAACATAGGATTCTTTTGTATGGACTACATTACACCAAGAGTTTATGTGGTCCACAACATCCAAGGACCTCTATAAAATACACCCTCTCCGGTTTTCAGCTTCATTACCAGCAAAACACACAAACACACCAAAGAAAACCATGCAAATTTTTGTCATTAAGCTGAGGATCTTTCTAATGTTGTCGCAAATAGACTACTATTTATTTGACTGCATTATGAAGATCCTCAGCATGCTGTCAAAAATATATAGATACTCTTTGTTGCCTCATTGATTGATAGATAACTCAAAAATATCAAGAGGTTGGTATGAGTTAGATCTTGCTGTCTGCCAGATGAATATGTCATTTGGCAAGGAAGCAAGATCTAACTCAAAGAAATCCTCTTGAAAACACCTTCCCAAAAGATTCAATATTTCTGTTATTATGGTTTTTTTAACTGTTTATTTGTCTTATGTTGCTTCTATTTATGTTATGTACCTTTGTTCTATTATTTTCCAAGGCATTCGCAACGAAAACGATCTAATTAAAGGATCTGGTGCAGTTCGGACTTTATAATCCGGAATAACTTCATGCATTCTGGATGATAAAATCTGGAACCCTCAGTAACATTTTGGCCGGTGACGTTTCACCAAAGGTTAGGCCGGTTAGTGGAGTTTGAATGCATTTTTTGACGGTTTTGAATGTGGAACATGTTTTATTTGACCGTAATTAAGACCTATGACTTATTTAAGGCTATAAAAATGTTTGGATCTTCTACAATTTCCTTCATTCTTCTTCACCGTCTTTCTTACATTTTCTTCAATTCTTTTTAGTTTTTTTACGTAGCTTTTAGGAGTGTTTGTGGTGTCATGGTCATTGTTGACCGCTCATACGACCCCTGCAATTGCATTGCAGCTTATGCAGGGGTCGTATAACGGTCAACAAAGACCCTTGACATCATAGAAAGACACAAAATATTCATATCGTATTTGTTCGGATTTTATTTTCTGGAAACACTAACAATCTGGTCCGGAAAACAAAATCCAAACCAGGTGTATCATTGAAATTTTTGCAGGGCGCACGAGAAGGCAATAAGGTTGGAAAAGTAATGCTCTTGTTTGTTTTAGTTGGTTCTTTTTATAATTGAGACAATATAGTTCTCTTTATTAAAAGCATGTCTGTAATTTGAACCCATAGGTAAGTTTTAGTGATACAGTGGGTGTGTTTAGTATTCACCTTGCACACATATAATGAGCTTCATTCTCCCACTCTTATATGCATGCCGATGGAGTTAACATTATTATAAGGTAAGTGTTAGAAAAAGTGTTGAAAAGTGAGGGTTGCTAGCATTTCTCTATAAGGTAATACACACTTTTTTTTATGGTCAAGTAGCCTAGTGGCTAGAGCTCACACAATTTAATCGTGGAGAAATGAAGTGTCTAGGGTTCGAACCCAACCCCTGTATATAAAAAGCAATATCCCTACCAACTGAGTTAAGCTCACGGGATAAGGTAATACACATTGTTTCCGTTGAACAAAAAGACGGACAAAGATTATGCAATATTAAATGATATTGTGTTAGAGGGCATACTTCCAAATTGGTAGTTATATGGTTAGAAAAATTTGTACTCATGCATGTCAAATGCAAGCTTAATCGAAGCCACTTGGATGTTGATCAAATATACACTTCCAATTAATCCTTCCTCATCATCCAAGATAATCCCAGTAAGAAGTAATAGAAAAATAGATTAGGTGCAATAAAGACCATAATGACTAAAAAGAGTTTTCCTTTAATAAATACTATATGGTGGATGTCTAACTCATCTAACATCATGTTTAGATACCTTTGTTGCGTGATGAATAAAAATTTGATGTTTCTAAGGGTGATCTTGAAAGTATCCAATCTCTTCACTTTTTTTAGTAATTTTTTTAAGGTGTTGGATTGATGTCATGAGAAATGTTAGTAACAAACATTCTAACACACACTTTTTAATTGGTTAAAATTCACATGCGACCCACCAAATTTATATGGGACCGACATGATTTGATGAGACCCATGTGAATTTTAACCAATCAAAGAGAGTGTGTTGAAAAGTGTGTGTTGCTAGTATTCCTCTTCACTGGATATTTATCACGTATTAACTTTAAAATTTATAAAATTAATAATATGCACATGTATAATCCATTTAAACATCTTGTATGATATGAGTCTTCCATGATAGAAGTTCTTATGAGTTGTATTTTTTTCTTTTCTGATTTCTCTTTCCGTCCTAAATTATAAGCAAAAGAATTTCATTTTCTTTGTTCCACAATATAAGCAAAAAAGACAAACTTTTGTATTATTTCAAAAAAATCATCTTTTCCAAAGTAAAATTAAATGCAAATCGCATTCAATTTGTTCTCCTTTCTATTCTCTCCATAATTATTAACCAATAATAATTATTTTTACATCTTTTCATGAAACTTATTTCAAGAAGAACACACAAAATTATATCTAAAACTACTATGTTTTGTTTTCTTAATAAATGTGAATTTGTGTTTTTTGCTTATAAATTAGGACGGAGGGAATATAACCTTATTCAAGACATTATTAAACTCAAAGAGACATGATTTTCTTGGATACAAAATTTAAATATTGATTTGTCACACAAACGCAAGTGTAACACCGGGTTGGTTAGACAAACTTCGTTGGTAAATAAATCCATTAATTTATTTAGAGAATGGAAAGGTAGTTACCATCTGACATTTTCATTTGGAGCAGTAGGTGGCATCGTTTTAATAACTTCAATTCTTTGTGCTTGGCAGCATTAATTGAGCTACCTGCAAAATACATGCAGATAAATGTATCCGTGAGCTTAGCTCAACTGGTAAAGGATAATGCATTATGTATGTAGGGGATGGGGTTCAAACCCCAGATACCCCTCTATTTTACTTTTAAGGTGAATTTCTCCGACCATTAAACTATTTGACAAAAAATAATAATTAAATCTTTCAAATGCACTATCATAGATTCTAGCGGTCCAACATCGGGACCTGCTACTTTTAATTCAAAATATAATGTGACAAAACCAACACAGTATAATGGTAATTCCATCAAAGTATACTCTCCCTTTTCTTTTCTTTTCTTTTTTGCCAATATATCCTTGGATGTAATTCCATTAAAGTAAACTTAATATATTTATGTTGATAAAATAGGAATTAACGCATCAACGTAAACTTAATCTATGATTTAAATTCGAATCATAGATTTCATCTTTATTCATTTTAAGATTGATTTTTTTTATATAAATGCAAATATAACCTTGTATTAAAAAAAGAATGTTGTAGCATATTCAAAGAGTCTAATCTATGTGGATAGATTCATATCGTAAAAAAAAATCCTTAATTTTGGGTGGCTTGAAATAAAGAAGTAGGTTAATTTTTTTATTTAGCAAAACTTGATTTCATTCTTAATGACGTTGATTCCTTTCTACATTAATTTGCCTTTAAAAATAGGAAATAATGACCTTCTTACCAAAAATAATTTTTAAAATTATATTAGCTCAAAAAAATATATTAGCTCAAAGAGTCTAATCTATATGGATACATTCTGATAGTAAAACAAAAATCCTTAATTTTGGTTGGTTAGAAATAAAGAAGTAGGTTGATTTTTTTTTTCTTTTTTAGCAAAACTTGATTTCATTCTTAATGACGGTGACTCCTTTCTACATTAAATTACTTTTAAAAATAGAAAATAATGACCTTACCAAAAATAATATTTTAAAATATATTAGCATAAAATATTATCATATTCTATATTTATGCTCATTTTTCTATTAATGATAAAATCTCAATTAAAGAAGCCAGTATCAATCAAAATCAAAATTCTTTTTTCTTTTTGACTCAATTAAAATCCTAAACAAAGAAATTTTGGAAAACCAGATTTATATATAAGTTAGTACTGTGTATGGTAAAGGAAACTAAAATTTAGTAAAACCAAGCACACGAGATTAATTGAGAAACATGGAAGAAACTATGAAGAGATTATCAACTAAGAAAGAAGAGAAAACAATGGCTTTCTATGTTTACCATCCATGCTATTGTCTTGAAGAAATTTTCAAAACTTTTTTGAGGTGTTTAGGTATTGAGTCTACACAAACCAAAGAAGAGAAAGATTCATCAACATCACTACTCAAACCTCATGCATGTTCATCTGATTCTAATGTAGCCCTAAAAGATCATTATTACTCTTCAAGCAGCAACCAGAAAAGCTCGCAAGATGGGGTTGCAGATCCACCACTATCCACATCTACTCAAACCATTGTATGTATATATTTATTTATTTATAGCTTTTTTATTTATTTTCCTCCAACCAAAGTACGAACACCATTTAATTTCCTCAAACCATTGAGTATATTGTGTGCAGAATCTAAGTTCAATGGGAAGGGGTGGTCCTCGAAGGACTCCACTTACACAAGGTCCACCACCTCAACATAATTAATAACATGCGAGTAAGCTTCAACTACTTCTCAAATCTCAAACCCCATTACTTTAACTCGTTTTATATCAAAATTTTGCAATTCTTAATTAGTTTAACGATTTTTTTGGCTAAATTAATTAGTCCACGATGATATATAGTGTATACTTTTTTTTTTGCAGGCTTAATTAAGTGTGGTGGTGGTACTCGTGATGGTCTTACTCTATGGCCAGGAATTCAGAATAATATTTGCATATGCAGATTTTACCTCTCTTAATTATTCTAGCTAATTAATTATGAACATAAGCTGGTTATCATAGCTTTACTTTCTTTAACCTTTTCTTATAGGCATGGGAATTAACCGTTCTATATGTATAATCTTGGCCAGTGTACAAATCAATATTAAAGCAAGTTTGCGCTTCTCTTATTCTATTTTTTTTCTTCCTCTTTTCTATTTTTCATCACTTGTCTCTTAGCATTAATTTATTAGCTCAAATGCAATCTTGATCATCGATCTATAGGTTTGCTTGATAAGATTTTGGTCCTCGTTTCTAAATTCGAAAATATAGTCTATAAATTTTAAAAGTTTAAGAAATTTTCTCCACAATTGAATTTTAGATTTATTTTTTAGTGATGTGCCATGTTGATTAATAAATTAACTGATAAGTCATTGATCAATGTTTTCATTATCTTTTTTTTTCGAAAATTTTCTTTTTAGAGTATTGTATATTTCGATTTTATGTTTTAAACAATACTTTAATGATTTATTAGAAAATGATAAAAAAAATATTTAATCCACATATGTAAAATAAAATATTTTTCTTAAATATACTAAAATAAAATAAAATGTGTCTCTTATATGTAAAAGACTAGATAAATTTTAATTAGGTAGATTCTCAAGTACCATGAAGTTTAGTTGGTTACCGGTAAAATTTATTCAAAATTTGATTTATATTTAAATAAATTAATATAAAAATATGACATGATATTGAATAATTAAATGCTAGATACATATCCAACCAAACTTTAATGATACTACCGCTTTCACCATGTTATTTTTATATACTTTAATTAATACTATAGTAATTAGACACTTCTATACAATACCTAATACCTAATATACACATTAATTATACTACCAGCATTTCTTAACATTAGATGATACTCTTTTTTTTTTTTGGACAAAAATATGCCTATATAACATTTCATTAATGATAACTGTTTATGAGTATTCGTGACGTGATAATGTATTGAATACGCGTTGAAATATCAATCAATCTTTGAAGCTATTCCCTCCGTTTTTAAATATAAGCAAAATTGACTTTTTAGATTCATCCATTTATTGATGTATGTGGTTCATATGAACCACATACATCAATAAATGGATGAATTTAAAAAGTCAATTTTGTTTATATTTAAAAAAGGAGGGAGTAACTAATAATAAAAATGTGACAACTCATATAATACCTAATATGTCTCTCATTTGCTTGTCGTCTCTTTACAAACTCAACATGAGAGAATAAAAGTCTACACTAACTAATAACAACAGCTCTAAGTTCAATAACATCAAGTCAAACTCAGTCATGTCGAGACTAATTTGTTGCAACTCATGCATCCATCTCATGGCAAGTAAGAGACCAATCTTCTCTTACATCAACTTCAAAATAGGCAAAAACCGTTTAGTTTTAGCAAGTATAAGTTGACCATGCTCGTATTGGATACACATACCAATACCAAGGCTATTTTTGTGGGACTAAAATATTGAAGTGTGAACATTGCATATGTATTGGCATGTTGTTGGTTTAGTCCACCTAGATATCAATTTGAATCTTGAAGTTAGTCGGTATCCCGTGGGGACTATCCCATTTAAGACACCATAAGCAGCGATTTTTTTCATATGGGGATGAAGACGAGGGACAAAGTTCTCCCGAGGATGGTTCCGCGATGGGGGCAGAGATCATATCCCTGCTCCATAGGGACCTCGTCGATGAATGTTTTACCAAAATATCCAATAAATGTGTACATATAAGTATTTTATATTCATGTTTGTTTTGTTTTCTTCACGAAACGTGTATAAAATTCTTGTAAATGTGATGTTTATTGTTGTCAAAATACTCACAATAATGTCTTTGTAGTTTATTTGCTTTATACTTATATTTTAATTTTTAACTCTCCATTGGATTGAAAATGATACAAAGTTTTTTTTTACCTTTTTATGTTGAAGGGGTCCTTGCGGAGACTTTAGGGATCCGTTAGGACGAGGAAGGAGAGAAAAAGTCCTTGAGGCAGGGAATTGGGACGAGGGTGGGGAGAATTTTGGGAGGCAGGGATGGGGAAGGAGAGCTGGACAATACTCTTTGCCTCATTAACATCTCTAAGTCTACTACCCCTTCACAGTAAACTATAAGGAAAACACTAGATTGCAATTAATCACTCTAAACTTAATTGCTTGGAATGCAAGTAATGTCCTCCATATGTGTATTATCCAATATCAACCCTTCAAGAATTTTTCGATAATGTGATCTCTTGCCTTTTTCCACTACCTAATTGCTCACTCATGTGATTATATTACACGAATCAAATAATGCCTTACAAAGATTGTGAAAAACATCTTATTACTGTGGAATAGCAACACCAAAAAAATTTCATTCAAGCGGCCACAAATAAGGTTAAGAAATTCTAAGACAAGTACGCTAAAATGAGTTATTTACCTTTGGTGGAGCTCATAATCGCTAGTTATGTTTTCACCTTCATCTAACACGAATATTAGACGTATCAATTGAAAGGAAAAAAACATAATAAATGGAAGTTTGAATTATGTTGACCATTAAATTGTGAAAATATGTATATTTGTCTATATATATTGGTTATCTTGTTATTTATACGAATATTCTCTTGTAGTTTAGTAGTGACTAATTTCCGTTGACGAACACGTGTGACACTTAAGGTGAGTTCTCCCATTCCAACAAAAATTTCTCCATATGCAAGAGTTAGGGATCGAACTCATAATCACTTACTTTTGAGGTCCAAATCTCTTACGACTTGAACCAATTCATTGCTGGTGTGTCTTTATTTTTTTTTAAAAGAGAATTCAAGAAAGTTTATATGAGTTTGGCTCTAAAGGCTCATCATTGTCATGACAGACCTCAAAGTTCACTGAGAGTTAACATACATATTTATAGATCACCACAAAAAGGTCATCACGTTCACAACGAAAGTTTAACTTACGCCTTTGCATAATATAAGTCAACTCCTTATCAACTCAGTGTAACATTGATGTGTCTTTATATCATTTATGAGGCAGGATCCGTTGACACCAGGTATAAGTGTTTGGACTTACACCAAATTTCAACCGTTATTATTATTTGATCTAACGACTCACATGATTGTCAATAATAATTAAAAATGAAGCACATTAAGATGCTAATAGGAGATTATCATTATATGAGATACTTTCTTTATTTGTTATTAAATATAATTAATTATCTTCTCTTTCTTTTCAAAATATGAAGTTGTACTTCTTTGTGCTATTGTGTCCATTATCGATCTCTGCAATTGTATATTTTCTTTCATATTAATTTGGTACAAATGTTTTGGTTATTTGTTCAGAAAAATCGGAAGACATCTCTACTCCATTAAAAAAATTGAAAGGTTATTTTTAATGTTTGTCATAACAAAACATGAAAATAAAAAAAGATGTTTGAAAATTGGTGACTATCGTGACAAAATCATTAAACTAGTATCAAAAACTTTTATTCTAAGAACAAGCTTATGCGATCAAATTTTATTTTGCAGGTGAGATCAAACATGGAGATAGAAACCGAGAACAATGTTCTATCCTTAAAAAAAATGCTAACTAATTTTATTCTTCATTAAACTAGTATCAAAAACTTTTATTCTTAGAACAAGCTTATGCGATCAAATTTTATTCTGCAGGTGAGATCAAACATGGAGATAGAAACCGAGAACAATGTTCTATCCTTAAAAAAAATGCTAACTAATTTTATTCTTCAGGTCAAATAATTAATAATAATTAATAATAAATCAAGGAGTATCTCATATAGTGATAATCTCCTACTAGCATCTTAATGTGCTTCCTTTTTTATTTATTATTGACATCATGTGAGTCGTTAGATCAAATAATTATAACGGTTGAGATTTGGTGTAAATCCAAACACTTACACCTGATGTCAACGGATCCTTCCTCATCATTTATACACCCAAAATCAATATATATGAACAACTTTATTTCTTTTTATATTTTTTATACACCAAAAAAAAAAATGAACAACTTTATTTCTTTAGAAAAATGAAGACTGTTTTAACTTTATGCGCCTACTCTTTTTTTAAGAGTAGTTTTGTCACACTTAACACCGAGTAAACCATTTTTAAAAACAAAGATACGATTGCATTGCATAAAACTCTTGAAGTAATTAACTGGAATTCGTTTAAGGAATGAATTTCTCCCATGAGATTTCAAGTAAGCCATTTATTACGTAATATATATGGTTTTTCATAGTCAAACATAAATCACAAACAGTAACACAAGTGGAATATTATCAAATATCAATCCACTTTAGTTCAGTACAAAATTCAAGTGGAAGCCACAAAAGTAATGATCATTGAATGAATACAAGATAAATTTTTTTATTGATGCTAAACAAAATTATGTGATGATAAGGAGCAACATTTATATGGTCTCATGGAAACCAAAATTTATAAAGAACAGCTACCAGAATTAGAAAAACTTTGCAAGATAGAAGCAATAACCATAGATATAAGTAGCAACATTTATATGGTTACTAGATTGATGCCGCACGGGTGTTATGAGCAGTAATACATTCACTATTAGTGCAACACATGAGTGTTTTAGATTTAAAATGATAGTATTTTTATAAAAGTTGAAAAAGCATGGATAGATTTGAAATAATTAATACTCCCTCCGGTCTCAAATGTAAGAAACTTTTCACTTTTTAAGTTCATTCAATAAATAATGTATGTGGTTTATAATATAGACTACATACATCATTTATTTAATGAATCTAAAAGTGAAAAATTGCTTACGTTTAAGACCAGAGAGAGTATATGATTTCAAAAAATCAATTATTAGTGACCGTAATTTAGAATACTATAAAAAATAATTAACCAACGGACGTACACCTAATTTAGATTTATCATCAATGTGATCTAATCAACCATTGCGACAAACAGCTGTTGTGTTGTTTTTGGAAAAACACAATCCGATTTTAATAAATACTTAGTTAGTAATCAATAGCTATGAAGAGGAAGCTCCAAATTTCTTAAACAAAAAACCAAAAACATCCTACCAAATAACACTTCGTACGGAAACCTCCATGCCATTTTCATTTGGATCACGTAATACCACATATTTTCCAGACGTCACAAAGTATTCAGGAAGCATCCCTCGAGGCTGTAAATTTATTCAATAGTTACCTTTGTTAAATCATGCTTAAATCCTCGTTGTTTTCTTCATTTGGGGTTCTCTCACTTCTTCTGCACTATCCATAGATGATAGGTGTTGTAATGGCCACTGTCCAATGATCCAAAGATCGTACTTCCTGCCGGCACACAACTGTAACAAGCAAAGATAAGAGGTTAAACCACAACTACACATCATAATGGAATTCCAAGAAGGGAGCATAAAGAAAACACAAAATTTTGGCAGCTACTTGTTTACTCTAACAATCAAAAATATTATTAATAAAGGAGTCACATTGGTGCTATTTAAGCAGTTCTAAAAACTATATGTATTAATAACAATCTATACATGTAAGAAATTCAAAATAAATATATAAAATCTCATCAATAAGTTAGAGCACAGTGTGATTTAATCATAGAACAAAACTGACTTTGAATACAGGACGGATACATAGTCAGTAGAGCGCCAAAGACATATGATTCATGTTACTTAACGACAAAATCGTATTTGTTGCATCGCCACCGGAATATACACAACGAAAAGTAGAGAAGAAAGTTGGCGTTAACATAGATGGACCTCTTAATCTAAATCTCAACATTTGTAACACTCCAACATAATCAACACTTTTATAAGATAATCATAATTTCTCATGTATCTTTCAATGCAAAATGAATGACCAAATAAAAATGAATGACACAGAAATCAAAATCACAAACACAAATTACAAATCCCAAATCGTTTTATAATCATACAAAATACAAATGTGATTCAAACACAAATGACAAATCCCATGGATTTTAGTTGATAGTATAGCAAGAATAATTCATTATACTATTGATAGGGAATTACTAATTTACCATTCTCTGTGATCTTGAGAAAAGGTAAACCCTTTGCACCAGAGTTGTGTGCTTCATTGTAAATATCACCTTTCTTAAGAGGTAGCTGAATTTGAGTACTTTTTTGCACCAGAAGGCACACACAATACTTTAATAACTCCACCAAACTCCCAAGGAATCAGAGAAAACCTTGAAGGAAGACACTGAGAAAATGTCAGATACCTGCCAGCCAGGATTCAACACAGGATTACAGCAAGCTATATCAAATGAGGAAGACATGAAGTTATATGAGAGGATCATAGAAACTACCATATGCTACAAACTGCAAAAGTACTATGGTGGAGGTGAAATAAAGATCATTACATCTTTTAATTCTAGATCAAATCTGGTGTCTGGACGATCTGAACCATATCTATTCATTGCTTCGGCATATGTAAGCTTGGGGAAAGGGTTTGGTAATTCCACGCCCTTAATTTCAAGAAAAACCTGCAATAAAAAGATCTATATCAAACAAAATCTACAAACATCAACACCTTCCCATTTTAACATATATCTTTTCCTGAAATAAGCGAGAATGCAAATATCAATACCTGCTTCTAAATCTTTAATAGTATCATTTGACATTTCAAATCACCAAAAAGTTATCATCTGTTGATACCTTGTTCGTCCATTCTAAATTTTAATTTAATATATGTTTATGTTACTTCAAAATTGTGGATAAAATGAATATGATTATAGATGGCATAAACTAACCTTTCTGATCAACTCTTCATTAAGAGACAACATATCCTCTAAAGGAGTAAAAGCCATTTCCATATCTAGTTGTGTGAACTCAGGTTGTCTATCAGCTCTTAAATCTTCATCTCGAAAACATCTGAAAAAAGTAAATTGCATTTAATCCAGAAAGAAAAATGGTCACTTGCATCACAATCTTTTTATTGTAATTTTGGTTTAGCTTATAAATCAAGCGTTCCGTATTCTTGGTTTCTGTAAATCACACAATCAAATGCCTTTTTTTTTTATGGGAAAAAAGGTAGAGTTTTTACAAATCCTCCATAACATAAGCCATGATACAAATAACCTAAAAATAAATAAAAGAATATTATACATGAAGATGGGGATAAACAAATCAGGTAATAGTGAATATCATAAAAGCAATAGCCACAAAATGAAAGAAACATCTGAAGAAAAATCACAATAAGAGAAATACCAAAATTTCAGGTTAAAGTATTTTCTCCAGTTTTCAAGTAAACAAACCAAAAACGTGTCTGTTTATATATTAAGAAACATAATTTCATTCTAAAAAAAACCAAACAAAGATCAAAATCAAAATCAATAAATGATTCAGTATTAGAAATGAGGAATACAAAAGCAGAAAATAACAATTAACCTTGTGAAGTAAAAGAAGCTTCTGACAGCGACCCCGATGCGGTGAAGAGTGAACTCCGACGCGGTGGTCAACGACGGTGGTGCAACTCCGGTGTGGTGGAAAGCAAGTGGGTTTTGTAGAGGACGAAGAGATGAAGACGATGATGCTTTTACTTTAGTGGGAGAAGGCTAAAAAATGATCGAAATGATGGCAGAAGAAGAAGGGTTTTTGTGTGTTTTTGCAGAAGGAGTTGAAGGAGAAGAAAAAGAAAAGGGTTTGAGGGGAGAATAGCACTTGGGTGACGTTGTGGTTGGTGACATTGTGACATCACAAGTGTATTTCTTGTTTCTGTTTTCATAATGTACACGTGTGCCATTGTGGTTGATCAATGTCACCAACCACAATGTCACTCAAGTTTGGTGGTATGTTTTAGTGGCTTGGTCAAATTTTTGCTTTGAAAAATAGCATTGCCAAAAAAAAAAAAGACGACAGAAACAATAGATATATACAAACGGTAGGAATGAAAAGCTCATCGGCGAGGAGAAACATTAGGGATTGTTGCATTTTAGAGACAATTAGGTTAAAATGGTGCGCTGCATTTTAGATGAAAATTTGTTAGGTTAAATTGCAGCTAACCTAATGCAACATTTTAGAGGGAAATTATTAGGTTAAGTTGTTGCAGACCTAATAAAATTAATAAATAAAGATTAATAAAGAAGGATTGTAAAAAAAAAAGACAACAGGATAGGAATGAAATTGGTGCAACACATTTTTTAGTATTAAATAAGTTTACAAAATATTTCCTTAAAAAAAAAAGTGTACAAAATATTGTAAAAAAAAAGGAATGAAATTGGTAAAA
>Ga0228710_1000510_pt1 | contig 49643 bp, 34 predicted proteins | sample MedpolnodulmetaG_FD_177995 | JGI IMG/M metagenome (GOLD analysis project Ga0228710, IMG submission 177995) | Root nodule microbial communities from Medicago polymorpha collected in Santa Monica, California, United States - pink nodules | ecosystem: Host-associated > Plants > Roots > Nodule... | reverse complement strand
TTTTTTTTCGCCAAAATTACTCTTACCTTACCTTCTTAACCCTCAAATTAAATATTTTATTCTTTTTCTAATAAATGTTTTATTCTATATATGTTGCCGCCACTTTCCCATAATTCTATTAAACTCAATTTTTGCTATTACAGAATTAAACACACACCTACTTAATTAATGTTTTATTGTCTTGCACCTGCTGAACATGCACATGAACAACTACCATGGTAATACTATGATTTTATTCAGCCTCTAGGATGCAAAATTTTAATCTAAATACAAGAAGATAGAATCTTGCTCGATGCACCAAACAATTTAAATAAGAAAATATATGGTTAGGCAATTGATAAAACAATTGGAAGTAGAATGAATAAGTATTAATCAATTGATTATTCTGATAAATACAATTAATAAATTATTAAAATAATCAATGAAGAGGACGAGTTCAACTTCCATTGTTGATGTGAAGATATCTTTGACAAGTAATATTTAAGTATATTTGTGATCACTCTGTAAGTTTTGAAGTATGCCCCCGACCCTGACGAGCATTGGAAAACAAACCCACTTAAAATTATGTTTATAAAAAAGATATATTAAGAAAGAAGTGGGAGTAAGAGATGTGGAGTGCAAAAAGTAAAAATAGTGAAAAGGGTTGAGGAATGCTGATCCAGGCCCAAATGTTGTAATTGAACTTATTTTCGTATAAAATAAAAAGAATAAAAGATGTTTAACGCGAAAAAGAAAGGGAGCGGAGAGAGCGAGATCTATCTATCTATCTGAGTGTTGGAATGGAATGGAATTGAATTGAATTGGAAAAAGAATTAGAATGCGTGGTGTTTGAACGAATTCAAGTGTCTGTCTGTAGATCTTCTCTTTTCTTGCGATACTAACTAAAATGGACTACAGGAAAATCAAAGACCAGGTAGGTCAGTGTTTTTCTTTTTCTTTTGATTCATTTCTTCGATTGATATATTATTTATTAGGAGGATATTGATGTGGAGGCAGCGAAGGACGACGTTGAAGAATCATATTCATTTGTCCCTTCAGCCTCCTCCATTGGAGAACCCAAAATTGACATAAACAGGATCAAACCACAGTGGAAGCGCAAGTAAGTAATGCCATATCTATCTATTTATTTAGTTAGTAACAATCATTTCTTCTTAATCACTTAATCATATTTTCACAGGTCTCTGGTTACATTTGCATTGACTATTCTTACTAGTTCCCAAGCCATTCTAATCGTTTGGTCCAAGAGAGCTGGCAAGTATGACTATAGTGTTACTACTGCTAACTTTTTGGTCGAAACTTTAAAATGTGCTATTTCCATCATCGCTTTGGCAAGTGCTTGGAGAACAGAAGGTGTTACCGAGCAAAACAAATTGACTGCATCATTAAAAGAAGTTATAGTCTATCCTATCCCAGCAGCACTTTACCTTGTCAAAAACTTGCTTCAGTATTACATCTTTGCATATGTAGATGCTCCTGGCTATCAGATATTAAAAAACTTAAATATTATCACTACAGGCGTGCTCTACAGAATTATACTTAAGAAAAAGTAAGATCACCATCAACGTCCCCTCCATCCTTTGCACTGTGTTATGTAATGTTCTTTGAACATTTCTGTTTACATTTCAGGTTGAGTGAGATTCAGTGGGCTGCTTTTGTTCTACTAACTGCCGGGTGCACTACTGCTCAGTTGAATTCTAAGTAAGACTAATCCAAAGCATGCCATTTGTCCATCCATCACTTTTGTATTAGTATATCGATCATCTTATTAGGTTCATGTTGTTGTTCTATAGATTTTATCTATTCTATTAATATACATGTCAATGAAATATGTTACTGCACAAGCGTTACAAACAAATGAATCATAAGTAATGATAGGTAATTTGTAAGGAATAAGCATCATTGCTACTAGAAAATATGTGGTATTCAATTAACCGATCCTTGAATGTACCATATATAATATAATATTGAGGATCAAAGCATTCTCCTAGCCTTTTTGTTTTCATGATTTTTCTTTCTGACATTTCCCCCTAATCTCTATCATCTTATTACTTGGGCTCCTATATCGGATTTTACAATCCTAATGGATATCTGAATGACTGAGAAGGTAGACTTTTTGACCTAAGGAATCTGTCAATATTTTTCACATTTTACTTTACCAGAGAGATGGTTACAATGTTTACGCTTTTCAAATCTATTCACAGTTTCGGATTTTGAATCATACTTTCCGTCCTTTATCAATTTGAAAGTGTTTGAAAGATTATTTGTGAAACTATAGGGAAAAGGTGGAATTGAGGAAAAGGGAGAAAAGGAATTCTGAACGATATCATGAGTCTGATAGTGTGATGTGTACAAAATGCTAATCTAATTCTTACTTCTGCTAATATTCTAGGTCAAGTACTAATGTAGTACAACCAGTTTAACCCTAGCACATTCACTTAAGAGTATGATGCATAAGGCTTCTAAAGAATTATTAATCCTAATATTCTAACGGTTACAGCTCCCAGAAAGGTGAAAGCTTTTTTGTGGACCATGGTACTAGATAAAATTAATACAAGCAATCTGTTTATGCACTCGTAGGCTGTAGCTCTTTGGCTTCAGAAGACTATTTGTATTAATTTATATGCAATGTGTTTTTTGTACTAAAGAGATTAATAGGCATCCTTTAATATTATGCACTGTCAAAATAAGAGATTAATAGTCATCCTTGTATCACATTATGATGATACACCATATCAATTTGGTATCCTTTTAGTCCAAGCATCTATTTTTCCCCTCTCTCTCTCTCTCTCTCTCTCTCTCTCTCCCCTTTCATGTTTAGGCACTTATGACGAAATAAAAATATGGTAGAAGTTTGATGTTTTTTTGTTATTTATTCATATATTTCTCTGACTTTGTTTTTCAGTTCTGATCATGTTCTTCAAACTCCTGTTCAAGGTTGGGTGATGGCAATTGTGAGTTTCTTACATTTGTGGTACTCTCATATTAGAAATGTAACGTAGTGGAGACTTAATTTATGGTTGAAATGATCTTGATGAGCATTTCCTTTTCAGGTCATGGCTCTCTTGAGTGGTTTTGCAGGAGTATATACTGAGGTGATTTTAATTGAGAGCAGTTACATTAATCCCTTGAGGTTTCTTGAATGACTACGCACTGCCATATTTATACTGTGTGCTATTGACTTCTTTTGACTCATGGAATATATTAAAACTGGATAGAATGTTATGTTTAAAAATTGTTTAAACTTCAAACCCTTTTAATTCTGCCTATGCACTGCTGCCATACAATAATTCGATTGGTCAAAGGATACATACACCAGTCTTCTTAGAATAACATTTTTGAGATCTCTTAGTCTTACTATATCATTGAGCAAGAGTTCTTAGCGAACAATCGTGGCTTAGTTTATTTTATTTTTTAAATATTGGCAGGCTATTATAAAAAAGCGCCCTTCACAGAACATAAATGTTCAAAACTTCTGGTTGTATGTCTTTGGCATGGGCTTCAATGCTGTTGCAATATTGGTTCAAGATTTTGATGCAGTGGTGAACAAGTAATTCAAGCCCTTATTTCAGATTTTACTTTTGCAGTTTATTTTGGTCTTTTCTAACTATTTAGTTCCTATTTTGTCATTTTTTTTTGTATAAATTTTATTCCTTCTCATTAAACTTGGATAACATCAAGCCAAGGGCCAAGTGTTATCTATAGAAAATACTTTTTTTCATTGAAATTATAAGGCCTAAAATGTCCCGCCAATAATATGTGCCTTATTTCCTATATTATGATGTATATGCAGGGGATTCTTTCATGGATATTCATTCATTACCTTTCTCATGATTTTCAACCATGCACTCAGGTAAATGTCAACTGACGAGATTTATAAATTCTTGAAGGCTGGGGGATTTTCCTTACTTACTATCTAGTTGTTGGATTGAGATCCAGTTAGCTGACATTGGATAATGAGGCGGGGAAGTTTGACATGTGATGGAGTGGAGAAGTTGTAATGTGATTTAATCATTTATTTCTTCCCATTTTTGGCTTCTTCCGTTTCATCCTGAAATGATGGTTACTTGTTAAGTATGGAAATCAAAAGAGATAAAACAACATTTAGTTTTGATTTATTGATGAAACCGTGAATATGCAAATCTCAGAAGGGCCAAGTGCCAACTACATGACATAGTCTTTATTTCAATTTTATTTACAGTTATTTCAATTTCAACTACTCTCTCCCTCTCGTATGTGCCTGTCCACTGCACAGAAACAAAAATATATTTTATCTGAGTCATCTGATCTCTTATCGTTTTTGACAGTGGAATTGCTGTATCAATGGTAATGAAATACGCTGACAACATTGTGAAGGTAAGATTGGGATTATGACTATAATATGATATTTGTTTGACTGAATATTTACACACGACTGTGGAATTTGAAAAATCCAATAGTTTAATTAAGATCAATCACATTTCTTATACTTGGAATAGTTCATATATCATACATGCTAGTTCCAGAATTTATTGGTTGTCTCTAGATTTTAAGGTCATGCTTGCTCATCTTAGAAACAGTCAAATGACTATAAAATCGTACAAGATATTCTTGGAATGGAGGTGTATATTCTTACAGGAGGCCTTTGTTTCTCTCTCTTTTGACTTTTGCTTTTATGAAAACTATGAAGTGTTTTTCTCTCAAATGACTAATGCAATTTGTAGCATTTGCATTGCAACAACATATTAATGTTATATGGCGCTAACACGTGTAAACTATGAAGTGTTTTTTTTATGAAATTTTGATTAAAATCATAGGTATAGACGTTTGTGATTTTCAAATTGTAACAAACCATGCTTATCTTTTTGAGTGACATCTATAATATAGCAAATAAAATATAAATTCTTATCTTTTTCAATGACCCCAACAATATAACATTCTTATCGGCCAATTTGTTTAAGGGTATAATTGGAGGAATGAAAAAGGCCCCCCAGAATCCCCTATCCCCTTTGTATATTGTTATAGATATCAATATGATAACAATCAAAGGTTAGAAGAATCACGAATCTGAACACATTCGTAACAACATATTAACACATTTACTAATTTTTCATCCCTTCTTTATTTAATTGTATGGAGCTGCAGTATGATGAACGTCTAGCATCAAATGCACTCTATATGTGTGTTTATAATTGTTTTTCGTAGTTTATTTGATTATCATATCACTTTGATTTGCACAAGAAAAAGCCTTTGAAATGAGATTCAAATTTATGATTAAGTTCCAATTTACACAGGTGTATTCTACTTCAGTGGCAATGCTTCTTACAGCAGTTGTTTCTGTATTCCTGTTTGGCTTCCATCTCTCCCTAGCCTTCTTCCTTGGAACAATGTAAGTTGTTGTTAATTATATCATGAACAGGCTTGCATGTCCTATGGCTGTGTTTTTCTGCCAGTGACAAAGCAATTCACATGCATCAAATAGGGATTAACAGACAACATCATTTTATCACATTAAATCATCTGAAATTAAAATATTAAAAACTATGGAGGGTTTTGTTGGCTCTTAATCATAACTTGCGTTAGATTTTGAAACTATGTGCATGCAATGGGGCAATAGCTCCCAATGCTTCATTTTCTAATCTTGCTTGAATTAATATAAATCCTTTGCTCTATCTTTTTCTCTTGAATAAGAATTTGTTAAATATGTTTACAGTGTTGTCTCCGTTTCAATTTATCTGCACTCTGCTGGGAAGATGCAACGATAACTATGACTGCTGCCCTCTATTTTTCCAACAAGGGGTATTTTTGTTTTTTTATCCATAGTTGATTAGCCTCATTTCAAATGCTATTTTGAAACTTTAGTTCAAGTGTTAGTGTATACTTTGAAACCCATCTTTGGTGTATCTCAACAAAGACGGAATTGGGTTGTTGAAAGGTGATATGTAAGTTCCACCAGAAGTTCTTTTCAGAGTCTATGCATTGCCTTTAAAGTGAAATAACCTTCCTCCCCCTCCCATATTTTTTGTTTAAAAGGTTTAAGCAATGCTATAATTAAGCAATGTGCTTGTGTGTGTGTGTCACGTGATTTGTGGTGAGGGGTGTGTGTATATTACATTTTCACGATCCAGTTTTTGTATTCAACTCGGTTATTGTGATTATCCCATAAATTAGTCTCTTCCATTAGGATTTGTGTGGAAGTTTAGGAGGCGAGGGGAGGAGAGTTTTGTACAAATAAAAGGAGGAAAGAGAAAAGCAAGGAATTTAATGGAGGGTTAACTTGTTTTTCTTTCATAATAGAAAATTTTCGTAATTGGGGAACTCTTCCCTAACTTGTTTTTCATATCTTTTTCATCTTCTTATAATACTCAAAATTAAAAATATACCAATCATACTCATTTGGTTTTCATTCTAAATATGGTGGGAAATTTATCTCTCGTTGCGTCTGCTTCTCTCTCATGTAGACACTCCCAAACAGAGTCTTGGGCAATGTTAGTTGTATTGATTAGACGACTTGAGTATTAGTATCATTTTTTTCTCTTCTATATACACATCAAACATGTCATGGATCAAGATAATAAGACAAGGGTTTAAGAAGAAGACTTATGGTGCTCACCAATATGCAACTTAGTACCAACTGACATGATTTTCAACGATGATCTAAGGAGCAAGTCAATTATTTACCCAATTCTAAACGTAAGACATGTTCAATAACAATAGAACTTACTTGCATGATCCTTGATGGACAACAACTTATCGTTACACAACGATACTTTATAGTAACCATAACACTTAACACTAACAAGGTAATTAAATTGGGAAAATTGCTTTTCTGACATACATATGTTCACATTGACACATGTAAACCACGTAAAAGGCCCCAGCGGCACTTAACAACTGTTTACCAAGCCGGCAAAAGTTAACTGCCGTTGGGTTCAACGGTCGTTAACTGCAGTTACACCCAGCGGTTGTTAACTGCCGCTATGTGACTGGCTCATTTTCCAGTGGCTCTCCTTCCATTATGCAAATTTGTTCCTAACCAAATCCTTTGATACCTAAACAAATTCATCTAAAATTTTCATCCAATAACCAAATCCTTTGATACCTAAACAAATTCATCCAATATTTAACAGGAACATGATAAAATTAAAACGTAAGAAATAATATAAAAGGTACGTCCGAAAATGTCATAGAAATACGGAAATGTACGGAACATGTCATAATTATACATCACCATCATCATAGTCAAAAAGTACATAAAAAAAATCCTAATCAGAATCAACCCTGCTGCCTACCATGCCTCTGCCCCCTGCGCCGCCTGGCAATCTGATACGTAAGGGCAGGGCGACCAGTACTGGCTATCCGACTCACCTCCTGGACAATCTCCTCTTTAGTCATCTCGCCGCTCCTGGCCACAATATCATCAGCTATATGCACCACATCCCGGATGATCGTCAGTGTGTCAGACATCTCTCTAGCATGCTCCTCCTCTACAATCTGCTCCACGTTCACCGGCCTGGGAGGAGATCCTTCAGGTGGGCTTCATAAACCCGCTTTAGTGTGGGATAACTGATATGACCAACATACTCAGTCCTAACCTCAGCAGCATCTGACATGCCCAACAACCTGGTCATCAAATCAATCTCACGGTCCCGATCCATTACCTCGTCATGGTCCAACATGCGGCTCTGAATAGGAATGTGGAGGAGATTATACACATTGTCCAAAGTTATCGTCATCTCCCCCACAGGTAGATGAAAACTACTGGTCTCCGTGTGCCACCTCTCGCAGAGAGCACGTACCATGACATGGGTCACAGTAGAATACCCCGTGTATATCAAATGAAGTAGGCCAGACGCCTCCACAGGATCCCAAAACCACCTCAAACCCTCCTCCGGCTTACCAAGCTCTCTCAGCTTTCTCCCTGCATTTATACACTTGTACTCCCCATCATACCACATCTGAAAATCAAATTAATTAAGACATTGTCACTAGGGGTGTTCAAAACTGAACCAATCCAATAGAAAAACAGTAAACCAAACCAATCCAAACCGAAACCGCAAAAAACCGCATTTGGTTCGGATATATTTGGATCATTTTTTTACTCAACCGCATGGTTTGGTTTGGTTTGCGGTTTTGATTTTACCAACCAAACCAAACCAAACCGCATATAAGAAAAACACTAATCAAATATATATCACCTAGATCAATACTCATAGAAACTCAATGGAAACTTTAATAAAATGACATATATATTTTCTTGGTAAGTTTCTTCTATGCTTTTTTCTTTCAAAAATGTATGTATGTGTTACTTGAACTCTTAGAGAATGATAAAAAAATTATTCTTTTTTATTTCTTAAGAATAATGATTACATTTTGTCTACGTTTTTATTTGGTTTATGTAGGTGGGAAAATTGTTGGATGAAAATAAAATTGTAATGTTGGATGAAATTTAAAACATTGCTAAAAATATGTTGTGTTTGAAATTTTTAATTTGATTTTAATGTTGGAAACAAAATAAATTTTTGTCTAAAAAACCGCACCAACCGATCCAATCCAAACCGCATTGGTTTGGTTTGGTTTGATTCGGATTTTATTTTGAAAGTCAACCGAACCAAACCAAACCGCATACTTTTTTATCTTGCAGTTCGGGTGACTTTTAGTCTCAAAACTGAACCAAACCACATGGCGAACACCCTAATTGTCACTACAAATAATTTAAACACTTACGCTAAAGAATTTAAATAATCTAAACACTTACGCTAAAGAATTTAGATAATTTAAACACTTACACTAAAGAATTTAAATAATTTAAATACTTACGCTAAAGAATTTAAAGAATTTAAACACTTACGCTGCATTCTTAAAAAAATTTAAACACTTACACTAAAGAATTTAAATAATTTAAACACTTACGTTACATTCTTAAAAAAATTTAAACACTTATGCTAAAGAATTTACACAATCTAAACACTAACGCTATAGAATTTATAGAATTTAAACACTCATTTAAATAATTTAAACACTACCACTACTAATTTTAAGCACATTAAAGCATTTAAAGAATTGTAAAGAATTTAAACACTTACATTATGATGGTTCACCCAAAGAGGGTTCACCACGTGCCTCGCGTAGTCGGACAACAATGTCGTGGTCTCAGGACCTCTAGGAAAGGGAGGCCCTCCAACAGGGTATGGCGGTATCAACGGAACACGACGACCTCGTCGAGGCCGAGTCTGAGGCTCAGGCTCACCCTCAGGAACTACATTATCTGCCTTAAGATAATCCGCCACAACATCCTCTGGCACCTCCTCATCATCTGCCACCTCCTCATCCTCTGCCTCGTCCTGCGGCTGATGAAACATTCTGTCCTCCTCCATCCGATCATATCCAACAAAACCCTCATCTGCATACCCAGCATAATCATGCGCTGGTGTCGGATCAACCACCTGGGGGGAGTAATCCATCTGTGACTGTGATCTGTCTCCAACTATCCTCGGGTCCCTGCGCTTCCGAGTCTTTGGGACATACGGGTTTTGATCCACCCTCTCTCTCCGAGCGCTAGCGGTACTCGCCGCTTTACCTTTGCGCATCCTATCCTCTCTAATAAGCCGTTGCTGCTCATCCTCGTCCCTAGCCATATCTGTACAAAACAAATTAAAAATAACATAAATACGTGGACAATGTATTTAGGCATTTCCTAAAAACTATATACTTTTAAGGCATTGAACATAGCATACCACATTATGTCATTCTTCAAACTTGCCAAAAAAAAGCAAAAATCCAAACTTATAATCATTATAACTTATATACATTATAAATTTAACCAATTTGCAAAAAAATAACACAGAAAAAGCAAGAATATCTCACTTAGGCATTTCATCAAACACCTTATGTGCATTCTAAATTAGGAGCACAATTAGTTTTGTTTGAACATCTAAACAACTACATTGTACCTACACTTACTCTAAGCAACAATTCCAGCATAAACAATACATTAAAATATCTAAATCATGCTTAATTTTCAATTTTCTAACCTAACCTAAAACTAGCATTTTGCTCAAAACTATAAAAACTAACACCCTAAACAAACTACATTGCATGTAAATAGGAAGGAAAAAAACTTGTGAATTATTTGAAGAAATTAGGCTCAAAATCGATCAAATGAAGTTTGGAGAAATTTGGAAGAGTGTTTTAGGTGTTTGTGCTTCTGGAAAATGGAAAAATGATGACCCTGGTCTTGTTTATTCGCATAACTCAACGGTAGTTAATTACCGCTGAGTGCCAGCGGCAGTTAACTGCTGCGGGTTTACAGAACGATAGTTAACTACCGCTGGGGACTGTAAATTAATTTACTTCTGTAAAAATGACATTTTTTTCATGTCAGAAAAGCAATCTTCTTAAATTGGAGCAGATCGGCCAATTCAACTGATTGGACCGGGAGTGTAATTTAGATGGAAATTGGTAAAACAAACTGCCGGCTTTACTGGTTGGTCCGCGCTTTTGTTATTTTCAACCAAAAAATCACGTGAATCTATCCGATAAAAACACTTCTTTTTTTATAACCAAAGTAACTCACAACTTCACATACAATTATCGACGTGGGAAGTGATGGATGATGTCAACCCATTTACCAATAAATAGTATTGGTAGCACTTGGGTGACATTGGTCAATCACAATGTCACAATGCTTGTGTTTCTCTCTCTTTCACAAGTATTGTGACATTGTGATTAATTAATGTCACTCAAGTGCTACCCGATTTGTTACAAGCCAGGTGATGAAAACATAGGAAAACAGGTTGGAAGAAAAAGCATAAAGGCAGGATCAGGATTCACAGCAGTCACCAAAATCCTACGGTCACTGCAGTCACCCTATTTTGACCATGAGATCGATCTTTGAATTTATAACCATAACTCATTAATAAAAAAAAAAGAGTTGTTGTTATAGTGGAATGGCGGGGGGGAAGAAGATGGAATAATGGGTGGCTTAGGATGTGCGGTTGGAATCGGAGTGAGAGTTGAACCAAGTAGTTGGCATTATCATCATCTAAGAGCAACAACAGTAACACGTTCAGGATTTCCTTCTTCCTCTTCTTATTCTTACTCAAACTTCACAAGTCGAACCAGGAGGTTTCGTGTCCCGCCTCACAATAGCCAAAATAGAGAAGGAGACGTTAAGGAAGGAGTTTCATCATCTGAATGGATTCGTAATTCGGGAATAATATCTTCATGCTTGGTTGGTCTCTTAACAGGTGTTGCAGTCGTGCTCTTCAACAATGTTGTAAGTTCATTCCTATTCATTCATTTTCCTTTTTAAGTATGATTGATGATTGTGATCAATATCAACATGCAGGTTCATGAAATTCGTGATTTGTTGTGGGATGGGATTCCGGATAGAGGTGCCTCATGGTTGAGAGAAGCTCCTATTCAGGAAACATGGAAAAGGGTAATACTCGTTCCCGCTTTTGGAGGTTTTCTCGTTTCTCTCCTCAACCTTCTTTCCAATTCCAGCCCTTTCTTAAAGGCTATTGCAGCTTCTGTTACTTTAGGCACTGGTAATTCCTTAGGTCCTGAGGGTCCCAGCGTCGACATTGGAAATTCCATTGCCAAATGGATTGCTTCCACTCCTCTTTTCACTTCCTCCAAACTCCTTCCCCTCCGCGCTGCTGGATCTGCTGCCGGCCTCTCTGCTGGTTTCAATGCTGCTGTTGCTGGTTGTTTCTTCGCTGTTGAGTCTGTCTTGTGGCCTTCTGATTCCGATTCTTCTAATTTATCGCTTACTAATACTACTTCCACAGTCATTCTCAGTGCTGTCATTGCTTCTGTCATTTCTGAGATTGGCCTTGGCTCTGAACCTGCCTTTCAAGTTCCAGACTACGACTTTCGTTCTCCTGCTGGTAAGTAAGTTGCTGATTGCTATCATGATTTTGAATGTCAACAAAACAAAACCTGATATCATATCATTCATTATTCAACTTCATTTCAGAGCTCCCGCTGTATTTATTGTTGGGTATTTTATGTGGCCTCGTCTCATTGACCCTATCTTGGTCTACATCCTATATGTTCACTTTATTTGACAACCTTCACAAGGCCACTGGCATGCCAAAAGCTTCTTTCCCTATACTGGGAGGTTTATCTGTAGGCCTCATAGCATTGCTATATCCTGAAATCCTCTATTGGGGTTTTGAGAATGTTGACATTTTGTTAGAATCTCGACCCTTTGTCAAAGGCCTCTCCACAGACCTATTGCTTCAGCTAATAGCGGTCAAGATAGTTACAACTTCTCTCTGTCGTGCTTCTGGATTAGTAGGAGGCTATTATGCCCCATCTCTCTTTATTGGTGGTGCAACCGGTATGGCTTATGGAAAATTAATTGCTTACGCTGTTGCTCACTCTAATCCTGTGATCAACCTCTCTGTGTTGGAAGTGGCATCACCACAAGCTTATGGCCTGGTATGTACTGCTCTTTCTTATTTATTTTTTGGTATTTCATGTTTTCTTGGTATCATCGTGTTTTTCTTCTCTTTGGGGAGGTAGATCAATTTGATCTCTCTAAGATCACTTCCGTGGATGTACAAATGAGCTTTTCCCGGAGGAATCCTATATTTGCAGTGTTCACAATTCTTGAATATTTTAGAATTCTTAAATTTAGACAATAGCCACAAGGTTTATTAATTTGACGTTAAGCCCTTTCTCTTTAGTTATCTTATGAGAATCCTGTTATCTTAGTTGAAGGTTCTCCTTTTGTTTATGAGAAATAAGCTTCTCATGCATATAACTTGGCATTTTAGTTTGTATTAGTATTTGAAGAAAATCAGAGAAAAAGAAGGGAAGTGAAGGTTTACTCTCTATTGCTTGGGATTTTTATCAGTAAATGATATGATTGATGTTTTGATGATACAAAAAGACTAAGCACTGGCACATATTTAAACTAATAATACAAGACTCCAAATCCTAATTACACAAGGAAACTTATCTTGATAATAAATAACTATGAAATATAGAATTAGTCTAAGATATTTTGAGATGGGGAACTAATCTTATAAGATAAGAAATTAATCTTATGAGATATTCCAAGATACTATATAATAATATGAAGATATTTTATATATTCGAGCACTTCCACTCAAGATAAAACCTGATACAAAAATAAATCTATGAATTCAGAATGGATTAGGGTCAGATGCCAACTGAGACAAAACTAGTACTCAAAACTACATCCGACTTTCACGACAATCGGCAAAACAAACTAAAACAATATTGGGTCAACACTTACATCAGCCAAAGCTTAACTGGAAGGTGTCAATATGACACCGAGCAAAATGTCAAAACCAAGAGGACGGAAGTTTAAAGCATTAAAAGAAGAAAATTGTTTGAAACAAATGAGAAAAAGGAGGGTTTAACCTTGAGAGCATCTTCCATGATAAAGAAAAAGGAGGGTTTAACCTTGAGAGTATCTTCCATGATGAAGAAACCAGACATTATCCAAGACTAACATGTCTGTAAATTTGTAATATATAGTAGTAACATGGAAGAGAATTTTCTCATATCATGTGGGACTAGATTCTGTATGGTCCAAGCAGCTTCCTGGGCCAGTTCTGAGTACAAAACAAATTTTGGAAATTCTTTTCCTATTTAATGTTGCAGCGTATGGTTGTCTACGCTGGAATGCTGCTACACTTTGATTTGTTGGGTCAGAATAAGACTTGTAAGAATAGATTTCAGCTTGAAAAAAGACCTAGAAAGGGTTAGAGACTGAAAGCTCCAGTATATTATATCATTTGTCTTTTGCAAATGTTCAGGAAAAGAAGCTGGCGTGGCATGGATGATCATATCAAAGTTCCTTTTGCAGGTTGGAATGGCTGCGACTCTTGCAGGTGTTTGCCAAGTACCACTTACTGCAGTTCTGCTTCTGTTTGAATTGACACAGGACTATCGGATTGTTCTACCACTACTTGGAGCAGTAGGCTTGTCTTCATGGATTTCATCTGTACAGACAAAGAGAGGTGATGAAAGGGATAGAGAAAAGCTGAAGATACAAAACTCAAATTCTTCTTCGTTTCCAGAAATATCTTCTTGTAGTTCAATTGAGTTATCTACTGGTAATACCTCCGCTGAAGGTGTGTCATATTTGAGTAAATCGTGTCAAGTGGAGAGTTCAAGTAGTGTAGAGGATAATAATGATGAAACAATGAATTATGTAAGGAGAACATTAGTTTCGGAAGCCATGAAGACAAGATATGTGACGGTTTCAATGTGCACACCGCTTACTAAAGTAATAGATCTCATGCTCGCAGAGAAACAGTCTTGTGCAGTAATTGTTGATACTGATAATACTTTGATTGGTTTATTGACACTTGGAGACATTCGAGCGTTTGGAAAATCAGCAAAATCTGGAAGCAAAAATCCAAAGGTACAAGAAATTTTAATCTCAATTTGATATGAAATTATTATATAGTTTTGAAACCTTTGTGGCAACCTAGAATATTTACAACTGTAAGCTAAATTTATATACCACTACTTGTGGTTGATAGACACTTTTGATGATACATAAGATGATAGATGGAACTAAGTTCTGACGTTACTGCAAATTTAACCTAGCATTGATTGGAAACCAACATTTATTACATTTAACCCAAATGTAGATATAAAAAATGTCAATTCTCTATAGATGTAATGTAAACTAGAAGCACAAGCACACACTTAAAAGGGCCTTGTGGATTTCATGCATACATGTTTGGCCACTGTGATTTCTCAATTCAGCTCAAATGAGTCAGAATCACTCATGGTATATCTTGGTGGGGCCTTTTACTATATCAATATATACTGCTAAGCAAATGCTGAGTTAAACCACCTTATTGTGGCTTTACATATCTGACTATTTGGTTCTTCCTCTTACAGGAGATTTTAGTTTCTGAATTATGTGTTTTAAATGGAGGAATATGTAGTGTACCATGTACAGTTACTCCTGATATGGAACTTTGTCATGCTCAAATGATCATGAAGGAACATAGAGTGAATCAAGTTCCAGTTGTGAAGAATATTTATGAAAGAACTTATCCAATTGGCCTGCTGGACCCCGACAGTATCAGTTTAACATACAGGTTTTGTTACATTTTTTCAATGATTTATCTATATAGAATATATGCTCCCTTTTCATAAAATTGGTTTAGTGATCCAGGAAATATGTCTTTCTCCAAGCATATTTATTTAATTTCACATTTATTTCTTATTTTGAAAGGATTATCTTTATAGCAGTCAAGAGAGAACACAAAAGAATATGTTTATCCAGTTCGGTCCAAATTGACCTAGTCTGGGGGAGAGAGCAGTCATCCGTTTCAATATAATGATGAGTAACTTTACAAAAGAGATATAAATGGTTTACAAGAATAAGTCTCCCGCCTAATTTTACCCAAAGCCCCAATCTCTTCCCGTGACCAAAGACTCAATCCTAATAGTGTTTCCCAAGGTGAATCAACCCTCAAACCCTAGTGTTTGTTGCCAAGAGACAAACTCTATACAAACCCTAGTTTTGTTGTTGCCTTTCTAAACCTTTGTTTCAGCCCCCTCTATCTCCAGGTTTACTCTGATACAAAACCCATATTTATAGTAAAAGTATCCCTCATAAATTGGAACAAAATCTCAGCTCAAAAATATGTTTCTGTTATATTTTCTGCTAGCAAATTTGGGCCCCGAATTCCTTCATTCGGCCACCGATTTTTGTCGAACCAACAACCAAAAAACAACACTCATAATCGGGCCCCAGACAGCACAATTCGGGCCCCGATTTTGACAGTTTCACCAAACTTCAATTTCTCAAATTTTGAGTCACTTTCACAACATCAACTAATAAACATAGGAAAATATAGACTTAATATTTTTCTCACCATTTTCTTTTAAATTTTTTGAAAATGGCAAAACAGTGTTCTCATTGTTTCTAAAAATGCATTATTCCTAGCTTCCCTTCCATCTTCTCTCTATCACTATTGTTCACTACATGAATCTTTCAACTCATAATTAGCAATTTAAATTGAAAATGAACAGATATTATAGAAAATGAAAATTGCAAATGTTTTTAGAAAGTAAACGGTATCATTAGATGAGGTGGGTGGAAATAGTAGTTGAAGCTAATCATGAAATTCGAAGCAACTTTATGTGGGAAAGAATGGTGTAAGAAGAGTGGAGGGTCGCTCATAATTTCAAGCTCTTTAGAGTTATAAAGGGTCTTATCATATTCACTTCGATGCTTTTTTGTTTGTATGGTATGACTCAACGCAATTACTTTTTGTTGTTGAATGCAGTGCTTTGGCCACAAGACAGTCCCTCAGCTGATGTTCCAAGTTAGGAGGAGGGCAGGAAAGCTCTTCCGTTTGATAAATTTCTATTATCTGCCTTTAACAAGTCAAGTTTAACCATGCCATTTAGTTCTGTGGTTGGTTGTGTGTTGAAAAAGTTCCAAATATAGCTCATTTGCTTTGATTATTTCACATTGTTTTACGGCCGTAAGAATCCTCGGCAGCAAGGATCTCCTCTGATGTAAGACAGAGAACGCTGGATTATCTTTTAATTATAGAAGGAAATTTAAGGCCTCTATCTCATCTAAAAGTTACCAAACTCAAAAGTCACTCAAGTGGAACCCATGTTCCATCTTTTCAGTGCGCATGTAGTTGTTATGTTTTTCATTGTATATAGCCACATGTAGCTATTACCAGTGGGAGTATGTTGCAATGCAATGGGGTTAACAATGTCCTAAAATGTATTGTAGTTTTATACAGTAAGCAAAACTGTTATTAATTCGAGGGTTAAATATGTTTTTGGTCCCTATAAAATTGGAACCTTTTATGTTTAATCTTTACTTTTTTTTTAGAAGGGGCTAAAATGATATATATTACCACGACAAAAGGCCCTCCTAGCACAAGATGTGCTTAGGAAGAAACACCAAAAACCACAAACAGAGTCTCAATAATATTTACAAGGCTACCTGAACCAAAACAAAAGCAAAAAAGAAAGAAAACAAAAATTAGCCTATACCGAGGATGGTAAACGGACTGAGCCACCAACCATGATAATTGAAGCGAAGTGAAGCGAGTTTCACCTTCAACCACCTAAAGGTTACCTACTTGATCTTGTCCACCACCTGCGAAATAGAGCTTTCCATAGCATTAAAATTTTTGTTATTTCTTTCTTTCCATATTTCCCACGCTATTGCAAACCAAATAACCTGTAAGATTGATTGCCTCGTCTTAGTAGCAACACCAATATGACTAAATTGAATAAAATGATCTGTCACAGTTGCAGGCATGACTGCAGATACACCTAACCACTGATAAATATGATTCCAAACAGAGACAAATAAATTACAATGTAAAAGTAAGTGAGAAGATGTTTCCACCAACCCACACCCTCCTACACATGCTTGAGCGTCAATGTCAAGAACTCGTCGGCGAAAAAGGTTGTCCTTGGTAGAGAGTCTATCACGAAACAGACGTCACGCAAACAACACCACCTTCAAAGGAACATCCTTATGCCAAAAGGAAGGTAACTGGACCGCATTATCAAGAGGAAACTGCTCATCCTTACTTAATTTTAACAGTTCTTTTAGTCCCTAATAAAATTTTCTGCACTCGGTATTAGTCCTTACTCAATTCAAATTTGTTTAATTTATACTTAAACTCTTGAGTTTTTCAACAATTTTTTGCAGAGGTGTTAAGAATATTACTAAAAGTTCCTTTGCAAAAAATTGTCACAAAATTTGATTTCAACGTCCAAATTTTGTTACTTATATCTTTAACTTTTTTCGTTTTGAAAAATTCATATTTAATTCTTTTCGTGTTAATAAATTCTAAATTTTATTAAATGAACCTTGCATGATGTTTTAAGTTTGTCTCAAAAAAATCGTTCAAAAATTTAAGAGTTTAAGGATAATTAAACAAACTTTGTTGTAGTAGGGACTAAAATTAGAAGTAAGTTTTTTTTATAGGGACTAAAAAACCTATTAAAATTATGTAAGGACTAAACTTATAAGTTCTCAATTTTATAGGGACCAAAAACATATTTAATCCTTAATCAATGTAAATTATAAGACCGTCATGGTAAAAAAACATGATTGTCTTCAAAGAGTTACAAATGACAAATAAACATGTTCTTCAAAATTGTAATGGACTGAATGTTTGCCGGAAACCTCTATGCGATGTGATACATGTCCAAGATAAAAATAATAGTTTAAAATTTTATTCTTCAACCAAGATTTTTGTTGGTTCAGTTTTTGGACTTTTTTTTTTCCAGCATTATATACTATAGGTTTTGGGATTTTGGTGAGAGAATTTGAATAAACACCCTCTTTGTGATGTGCTAGAAATCCATGAAATAGAATATAGCTCAAAATTTTATTCCTTTGTCAAGATTTTTGTCGTTACGATTTTTTGGAATTTTTTCTTTACTATAACCACAAATTTCGGTGAGACAAATAGAAGGGCCCCGAATGTTTTCTAGCGGGTTCTTTGTGATGTGATACAAGTCAGAGGAAAGAAATAGCTCAAAAATTAATTTTTTTTGGCCAAGATTTTTGTTGGCTCAGTTTTTAGGTTTTTTCCCCTTATTATAGGCTACAAATTTTGGAATTTTGTTGAAAAAATTGAATAGGATTTTGGTGCAAAATGTGATAAGCTGTAAATTGAAAGAACCTCTATATTGGATGTGCTATAAGTCCTTGAATAGAAATATAACTCAAAATTCGATTCTTCCATCAAGATTTTAGTAGTTATGATTTATTGGGATTTTTTTCTTACTATAAACCACAACTTTTGGTAAAAAGAAAAAGTATGGACAGAAGGTTTCCCAAAGGGCTCTATGTGATGTGATTCAATTTGTAGGAAAAAAATTTCATTATTCAACCAAAAAATTTGCTTGTTTATTTTTTAGGGTTTTTTTACCTTATTATACACTACAAAGTTTTGGCTTTTGGTGAAGAAAATTGAATGAGATGTAAATTGGAAGACACCCACTTTGTCATGTGCTTAATATCCTTGAAATAAAAAATATAGCTCAAAATTTCATTCCTCCGTCAAGATTTTTGTCATTACGACTTTGACTTTTGAGGGTTTTTTTCCGTACCGTGGACCACCTTTTTTGGGGAATTTTTTTTGAATAGACCGAATGTTTGTCTGGAGCCTCTATGTGATGTGCTACATGTCCAAGATAAGAATAATAGCTAAAAATTTCATTCTTCCGCCAAGAATTTAGTTGGTTGAGTTTTAGGGCTTTTTTTTCTTCCTTAGGATAGACTACAAATTTTGTGATTTTGGTGAAAAGAAAATGAATGGACTGTAAATTGGAAGACACCGTCTATTTGATATACTAGAAATCCTTGAAATAAAATATGGCTCAAACTTCCATTCCTTCGTCAAGATTTTTATCAATACGAGTTCAAGGGATTTTTTCGTTACAATATACCAAATATTTGGGGAAGAGAATGGAAATTGCATAATATTTGCAGGCAGCCTTTATGTTATGTGATACGGGAGAAACATAAAAATAATAGCACAAAAATTCATTATTTGGCCAAGAATTTTTTGGGTTCAGTTTTTAGGTTTTTTTCCCCCTTATTATAAGGCTACAGATTTTGGGATTTTTGTGAAATAAATGAATAGGATTTTGGTGAAAAAATTGATAAGCTGTAAATTAAAAGACCATGTATATTAGATGCACTATAAGTCCTTGAATAGAAATATAGCTTAAAATTCGACTCTTCCATCAAGATGTTAGTAGTTACGTTTTCTTGGGAATTTTTCTTACTATAAACCACAAATTATGGTGAAATAAAAGTATGGACCGAAGGTTTCCCGAAGGGCTCTATGTGGTGTGATACAAGTAGTGAAAAAATTTCATTATTCAACCAAAAATTTTGCTGGTTCAATTTTTAGGGCTTTTTTTACCTTATTATACAATACAAAGTTTTGGCTTTTGGTGAAGAAAATTGAATCAGCTGTAAATTGGAAGACATCTTTTCTGTGGCGTGCTTGAAATCCTTGAAATAAAATATAGCTCAAAATTTCATTCCTCCATCAAGATTTTTGTCGATATGACTGACTTTTTAGGTATTTTTTCCTTACTAAAGACCACCTATTTTGGGGAAAAAAATTAGAATAGACCGAATGTTTGCCTGGAGCCTCCATGTGATGTGCTACATGTCCAAGATAAAAATAATAGTTAAAAATTTCATTCTTCTGCCATGATTTTTGTTGATTGGGTTTTAGGGCTTTTTTTTCCATAGGATAGACTGCAAATTTCGAGATTTTGCTGAAATGAAAATGTATGAATTGTAAATTGGAAGACACCGTCTATTTGATGTGCTAGAAATCCTTGAAATAAAATATGGCTCAAACTTCCATTCCTCCGTCAAGATTTCTGTCGATACGAGTTCAAGGGATTTTTTTCGTTACTATATACAACATATTTGGGGAAGAGAATGAAAATTTCATAATATTTGCAGGCAACATTTATGCTATGTGATACGTGAGAAACATAAAAATAATAGCTCAAAAATTCATTATTTGGCCAAGAATTTTTTGGGTTCAGTTTTTAGGTTTTTTTTCCCCCTTATTATAGGCTACAAATTTTGGGATTTTTGTGAAAAAATTGAATAGGATTTTGGTGAAAAAATTGATAAGCTGTAAATTAAAAGACCATGTATATTGGATGCACTATAAGTCCTTGAATAGACATATAGCTTAAAATTCGATTCTTCTATCAAGATGTAGTTACGATTTCTTGGGATTTTTTCCTTGCTATAAACCACAAATTATGGTGAAAAAAAAAAGTATGGAACGAAGGGTTCTATGTGGTGTTATACAATTTGCAGGAAAAAAATTTCATTATTCAACCAAAAATTTTGCTGGTTCATTTTTTAGGGCTTTTTTTTTTACCTTATTATACAATACAAAGTTTTGGCTTTTGGTGAAGAAAATTGAATTAGCTGTAAATTGGAAGACATCTTTTTTGTGGTGTGCTTGAAATCATTGAAAAAAAATACAGCTCAAAATTTCATTCCTCCGTCAAGATTTTTGTCGATACAATTGACTTTTTAGGTATTTTTTTCCTTACTAAAGACCACCTATTTTGGAGGAAAAAATTAGAATAGACGAAATGTTTGCCTGGAACTTCTATGTGATGTGCTACATGTCCAAGTTAAAAATAATAGTTAAAATTTTCATTCTTCTGCCATGATTTTTGTTGGTTAGGTTTTAGGGCTTTTTTTCCGTATGATAAACTGCAAATTTCGGGATTTCGCTGAAATTAAAATGTATGAACTGTAAATTGGAAGACACCGTCTATTTGATGTGCTAGAAATCCTTGAAATAAAATATGGCTCAAACTTCCATTCCTCCGTCATGATTTTTGTCGATACGAGTTCAAGGGATTTTTTCGTTACTATAAACCACATATATGGGGAAGAGAATAAAAATTGCATAATATTTGCAGGCAGCCTTTCTGCTATGTGATACGTGAGAAACATAAAAATAATAGCTCAAAAATTCATTATTTGGCCAAGAATTTTTTTGGGTTCAGTTTTTAGGTTTTTTCCCCCTTATTATAGGCTGCAAATTTTGGGATTTTTGTGAAAAAATTGAATAAGATTTTGGTGAAAAAATTGATAAGCTGTAAATTAAAAGACCATGTATACTGGATGCACTATAAGTTCTTGAATAGAAATATAGCTTAAAATTCGATTCTTCCATCAAGATGTTAGTAGTTACGATTTCTTGGGATTTTTTCCTTACTATAAACCACAAATTATGGTGAAAAAAAAGTATGGACCGAAGGGCTCTATGTGGTGTGATACAATTTGTAGAAATTTTTTTCATTATTCAACCAAAAATTTTGTTGGTTCAATTTTTAGGGCTTTTTTTTACCTTATTATATAAAACAAAGTTTTAGCTTTTGGTGAAGAAAATTGAATAAGTTGTAAATTGGAAGACATCTTTTTTGTGGCGTGCTTGAAATGATATATAGCTCAAAATTTCATTCCTATGTCAAGATTTTTGTCAATACGATTGACTTTTTAGGTATTTTTTCCTTACTATTGACGACCTATTTTGGGGAAAAAATTAGAATAGACCGAATGCTTGCCTGGAGCCTCTATGTGATGTGCTACATGTCCAAGATAAAAATAATAGTTAAAAATTTCATTCTTCTGCCGTGATTTTTGTTTTTGGGTTTTAGGGCTTTTTTTCCATAGGATAGACTGCAAATTTCGGGATTTTGCTGAAATGAAAATGTATGAACTGTAAATTGGAAGACACTGTCTATTTGATGTGCTAGAAATCCTTGAAATAAAATATGGCTCAAACTTCCATTCCTCCGTCAAGATTTCTGTCGATACGAGTTCAAGGGATTTTTTCGTTACTATATACAACATATTTGGGGAAGAGAATGAAAATTGCATAATATTTGCAGGTAGCATTTATGCTATGTGATACTGATACGTGAGAAACATAAAAATAATAGGTCAAAAATTCATTAATTGGCCAAGAATTTTTTGGGTTCAGTTTTTAGGGGTTTTTTTTTACCCTTATTATAGGCTACAAATTTTGGGATTTTTGTGAAAAAAAATGAATAGGATTTTGGTGAAAAAATTGATAAGCTGTAAATTAAAAGACCATGTATATTGGATGCACTATAAGTCCTTGAATAGAAATATAGCTTAAAATTCGACTCTTCCATCAAGTTGTAGTTACGATTTCTTGGGATTTTTTCCTACTGTAAACCACAAATTATGGTGAAAAAAAAAAGTATGGACTGAAGGGCTCTGTGTGGTGTGATACAATTTGTAGGAAATATTTTTTATTATTAAACCATACATTTTACTGGTTCATTTTTTAGGGCTTCTTTTTACCGTATTATACAATACAAAGTTTTGGCTTTTCGTGAAGAAAATTGAATCAGATGTAAATTGGAAGACATTTTTTTTGTGATGTGCTTGAAATCCTTGAAATAAAATATAGCTCAAAACTCCATTCCTCCGTCAAGATTTTTGTCGATGCGATTTTGACATTTTAGGGATTTTTTCCTTACTATAGACCACCTATTTTGGGGGAAAAATTAGAACATACCAAATGTTTTCCTGGAGCCTCTATGTGATGTGCTACATGTCCAAGATAAAATTAATAGTTAAAAATTTCATTCTTCTACCATGATTTTTGTTGGTTGGGTTTTAGGGCTTTTTTTCTTTCCATAAGATAGACTGCAAATTTCGGGATTTTGCTGAAATGAGAATCTATGATCTATAAATTGGAAGACACCGTCTATTTGATGTGCTATAAATCGTTGCAATAAAATATAGCTCATAATTCCATTCCTCCGTCAAGATTTTTGTCGATACGAGTTCAAGGGATTTTTTTTCCTTACTATATACCACATATTAGGTTAAGAAAATGAAAAGTGAAGAATAGTTGCAGGCGGCCTTTATGTGACGTGATACGTGAGAAACATAAAAATAATAGCTCAAAAATTCATTATTTGGCCAAGGTTTTTGTTGGTTTAGTTTTTAAATTTTTTATGTTATCATAGGCTACAAATTTTGAGATTTTGGTGAAAAAATTGATAAGCTGTAAATTGAAAGACCCTCTATATTGGATGTGCTATAAGTCCTTGAATAGAAATATAGCTCAAAATTCGATTCTTACATCAAGATGTTAGTAGTTACGATTTCTTGGGATTTTTTCCTTACTATATAAACCACAAATTTGGGTGAAAAAAAAGAGTATGGACCGAAAGTTTCCGAAGGACTCTATGTGGTGTGATACAATTTGTAGGAAAAAATTTCATTATTCAACCAAAAATTTTGCTAGTTCATTTTTTAGGGTTTTTTTTTTTACCTTATTATACAGTACAAAGTTTTGGCTTTTGGTGAAGAATTTTTATTTTTTTTAGCAAAAAGGTTGATGCAGGGAGCACCAACCCTAATATATTAAAATAAAAAATAGTACAAGAAAGAAAAGGGGGACTAGGCCAAGACCTTTTTAGAAATGTACAAACCTAAAATTAGGTAAACCCATCCTATTCCTAATGTACTCTCCCCTGATATTATCAGGGATAGAATTGTACCAAGCAAAAAAGTTGAAAGGGAGATTAAGACCAATATTGGCCATTCCATCAGCACAAAAGTTTCCTTCCCTATAAGTATGAGAAAAAGTGAAGTTGATGCTTCTAACAAAAGCTAAGCAGTTGCTCCATCTGTTTCTTAAAGTCCAAGGAACACAGGAAGATGATTTCAAAGCTAAGCAAACCAATTGTGAATTCGCTGTAAATTGGAAGACATCTTTTTTGTGACATGCTTGAAATCCTTGAAATAAAATATAGCTCAAAACTCCATTCCTCCGTCAAGATTTTTGTCGATGCGATTTTGACATTTTAGGGATTTTTTCCTTACTATAGACCACCTATTTTGGGGGAAAAATTAGAATAGACTGAATGTTTGCCTATAGACTCTATGTTATGTGCTACATGTCCAGGATAAAAATAATAGTTAAAAATTTCATTCTTCCGCCATGATTTTTGTTGGTTGGGTTTTAGGGCTTTTTTTCCACAAGATAGACTGCCAATTTCGGGATTTTGGTGAAATGAAAATGTACGAACTGTAAATTGAAGACACCGTCTATTTGATGTGCTAGAAATCCTTGCAATAAAATATAGCTCATAATTCCATTCCTCCATCAAGATTTTTTTGGATACCAGTTCTAGGGATTTTTTTTCCTTACTATATACCACATATTAGGATAAGATAATGAAAAGTGAAGAATAGTTGCAGGCGGCCTTTAAAAAAAATATATATATATATATATATATATATATATATATTTTAACAAAAGATTATTTTTTTGTTAAAAAGAAAAATCTCACAACCAATGACAAGGTGACACGTGTCCAGGAGTTAACGTTTTTTTTAAACCCTAACGGAAAGGACCAAAACGAGACTAAAAAAAAACTTAAAGTACTCAAACGGTCTTTTTTTTAGTTAAGGAACCAAAGCGATACCAATTAAATACTTAAAGGACCAAAAGAGCATTTAAGCCTAAAAATAATAGATCAAAAATTCATTGTTTGGCCAAGATTTTTGTTGGTTTAGTTTTTAAGTTTTTTCCTTTATCATAGGCAACAAATTTTGGGATTTTGGTGAAAAAATTGATAACTTTTATGTGTAAAATAAAAATGGATGAAATTCATAACTTTTTTGAAAGATTAATTTGTTCTGAATTACTAGAGTAATGCTTGATATGTGTGTATCTTCACTATTTGTCAAAATCCACTGGAAAATGAGAAAGTAAATGATTAAATTACAGGACATAAGAAAATAATTGAAATATGTTGCATTGCATGTTTGTGAAATCTGGTGCTTATGTTCTTTATGAATATTGATGATGATGATGATAAAGTGTTGAATTTACATTCAATCAAACTAGTTGGTGTTTCATGTGTGCTTCTGCATAATTTTATATATGTATCAATTTGTGGGCAACGTAACTATTAACGTTGTACATTTTGTGATTGCAAATGGTACAGTGGCACATCACAGTTGCATAGGTGCGTCGGTTAGATTCCAATTTGTAACATCCCGCCCAACAGTTATTGAAATATTATCAGACGAACATGTCAGAAGACGAATGTTCAAGGAATTAATTTCGACGGGGAATACTATATGATGCAGTGTTCATAGTTGCAAGCAAGTTCAGTTATGAGTATCGAATTTGACACTTTTAAGATGAAGGACAGTTCAGTAATTTTGCACAAGGAGTATATAATTATTATAAGTGCCTTTGGACCCAAACATTTCATTATAACATGTGAACTCTTTCTAGAGTTGAGAAAATCAAATTCACTCTCCCTTCTCTCTAGCTCTTGCGCCACCCTTTCCCTCTCAACCAACTTCAATCCTTTCCAACCCTTCCTTGATGAACCATGGTGCATGTGAGCTCAATTTCTGCCCCTAGTGGAAATTGAAGGCAAGGTTTGAGCATAATCCAACTTCATCCTCTTCAAGACTAGATTGATGTTAGATTGGGTTTGCATGTTGGAGCTAAGTGTTAGAAGCTGTGCCGAATCTTCTGTTGTGAGTGAGTTCTTAGATAGCATTCCTACCTTGGGCTTGTATGTGCATCTATGCTAGAATCCATGTTATGATAGTTTTATGATTTAGGGATTTAGTAAACCTAATTGTGCCATAAATTGCCAAAACATGTTAATTGTTACCATGCATTTCATTTCCCATTGTTTTTATGTATTCTGGATGGTTAAGGTACATTAGAACACTGGATTTTGAGGTTTTTGGATAAAAATACGATTTCTACACTTCTGGACTGATGAATGCTCGCTTAAGTGTGCACAACTCGCTTAAGCGGAGCTATAGGCAGAAGCTAACCATGCTGCACGCTTAAGTGTGCAGCACCTGCACAGCACTCTTGAACATATGTCATGTGGTCCAGAAATGCCGTCCAAAGCCCGTTCCTTTAAATCTTTTGTTGAATTATGAACCCCTCAATTCTAAGTGTCTAAAGTAAATTTCTAAACAAGGTTTTAAACAAAAGAAAGGCATGACAAATCATTAACATTGTTTGTTAACGAATGGTACGCAAGAGTAGTAAAACATGATTTTCGTCCAGTTGGTAAATAACTCTAGGTATTGGGGAAGAACATAGAGCCTCAACTTAGATAGTCGAGAAGTAGCATATGTTGATGTAACCTAAGCACATTAGGTATAAGTTATGTATAATCGAGATTATGCACGAAATGATTCACCGCTAAACGAGTAGGCTACGGACTCGTGGTGATCATCCAAGTAAGTTAAGTATAAGCTTTCATGTATGAACAAGACTATAAGTAACATGTAGGTGTCGTGTCTCTTGTGATCCACGCCAAGGGGGATCCCAAGAGGTTCACGTTATGGGGATGGGTTACGCTCCGAAAGGAAGGCCTGCACGACTCTGAGGGAGTCTGATGTACCTTAGCTAGGAATTCATCGATTATGTAAGGGATTGTACTCGGGGTTACTCCACCCGATACACTCCATAAAATGAACCAAGGTAATGTTAATTGTTACACACTAACCTCTAGCATAATGAATGACTATGATTATGATTTTGCTATGTTTATGATATGACACGATTATGTTAATGCTAAGATATGTATAGGTAAATGCTCCTGCAACAAGTTATGATAACTCTCTGTCGACGATACTAGTTTTCCCCGATCGTCCAGTCTTTCTATGTTATGTACATGATTTGTTAAACCATGATAGTGTCGGTTTCCGGCATAGTGGTCTTAGTACCCTTGACCACCATGATATGCAGGGCATTAAGCAAGACTAATAGCTTATGATACGAAGAACCTTATGACGGCCCTAGTATGCACGACCGTCTAAGTATGCAAGTTCCCACACACGTATAATCAACCGAATGGTTGTGTTGTAGACACGTGGTAACCGTAGGTTTCCCCCGAGGTTACCTAAAGCCTAGGATTAGGTAGAACTCACTGAGACATATGTCTCATCCCAATCCTCTTTTGTTTCAGATCAGTAGATTCTATGGCAAGAGGCGGAAGTTATGTAGCAGAAGTTATGTCAAGATTTCAAGTGTTTACTATGATAATGTATTGGATATCTAGGATTGGTGTATCAAATGTACGAACTTGTATAGATGTTATTTTCATTTGTAACTTTTATGCTGTAAATTTTAGTGTATCCAGTACTAAGTTAATGTACATGCTAAGTATTCTAGATACGCTTAGTATGAGCGTTACACAATTCATGTGGAAAAGATTTTTTGAAAATTCATTTATTTAGTTAAATTTTAAAATTACAAAATGTTGGGTCTGTTGGAACAATTTATATGTTGCTTTGCACCACTAGGACACTATTTTGTTAGTTATAAAATTCAACCATTATTTTATTTTTCTAAAGAAAAATTCAACCATTATTATTTTGTTGAACTTTGAAGTTTGATCTAATAACAAGTCGTTGATGCATCGTACAGTGAATGCACAAACGCTAAGCATGTAGTAGTGCATCACATTCTCGAACTTTGTTTCTTTATTTGTGCACGATGTTCATTGTTAACAACTTAAAATGTCATAGATAAATATTTGATATGTTTGTATATTTTATAGCAATATCAATATGAAAATAGTATATATAAACTGGATTAAATATCAGGAAAGTGTTTTTATTAGTTTTGTTGCTTTGGGTAAGGAATTATGAAATTTATAATTGATAATCTCATATTATATGTGTACAATAGTATGAAAGTAATTGTTAATTTCTTATTTATCATGATATTAAAATAATTTGGGTATGTTTTGAATTATTGTAAGTTGACATATGTTAATGGAGGAAACTTATAGAGAATATTAATGGTTTTGCCTCATTGTTTATTTTTCTATGTGACTGTTTATTAAAATTTAGCATTGAACATATTTAAACATGAAACTGGATTTAACACAATGAATTTATGATATATGTCTTAGTTATATGATAACTAAGATCAAAATGTTTGTGTTATATTTTATGTGGAATATATGACTTACATGTTTAAACCCATCTTATGAAGTTAAAATTGGTATGACATTCTTTTATGATAACATTTATTTTGCTATGTATGTTTAATGCATTCAATGTATGATATATCTTGGTCATATATAAAAGAAAAGTTGAAGATCAAATTAATGCATGTTAAATATTTTAATAGCAAATGTGTAATGATATAAAAGTTTGTGTATTATTACAATATACTCAATTGACAAAAGTGTCATGGTTTAATGATAGTAGGTGAACACTATCAAGAGTATATAAGTTCATCCTAGACATAGTTATGAGAATACAAAAACTATGTGAAAAATTGAATATTCAAAGTTTATAAAAGTTAAAGAAAATCTTGCAATTATTTGACGAAATGATTGACAAGGATATGATGTCTTCGGATAAAGATGTTGATGACATTGAAGACATCATTAGGGATGTGGTACAAGCCCAAATCTATTTGATCACCATTGGTGGAAACTCAACCCACACTTGAGTAACATCAAGTCTAGGGTTCAATGGTGAAAGTACACTATTAGAGTTATTGAAGTACTTGACGATAGAACATCCCAAGGGGTAAAAGTACTTGGACCATAAGAAGAAAATGGGTAGGATGAGGTTTTTCCTCTTAATGGACATATACCATATATTTGCTGGAATGCATACTTATGGAGCATTTCTGATATAGTCTACCTCTATGATAATGAAGTGGGGCCGCTTCATTGAGTTCAAGGGCTTGACTCTTAAATTCTCATGAAAAGGATACACGGACACAAGGCCTTAACAAATGTGTCATTTTACAATTCTCTTTATCAACAGTATCGAGATTCTATGTGTAAGTTACAAACATTTGTTCTAATGAATAGTTGGTTCAAAGTTTGACTACCATACTATTTGGGAATGAGCGAAAACTTAACTTACTGAGTAATGGTTCAAATTGTGAGATACCATTATCTGAAGGCATGAAATTCCCGGATTTATGAGATTTAGTATTTTGAAAATGGTAGAGGATTGTTGGTGATTTCCAAAATAACGGAATCACTTTAGAACCAAAAGTTGTAACTCTTCATGGGAATCATTCATATACATTGGAACCTTTGGCAAAGGCGTGCTTAATGAATCATAGCATTGATTCCAGTGTATATGATCATAACCTTTGACAAAAGGATGTTTAATGAACCATAGCATTGACTCAAGTCAAAGGGGTGTTTTCTCTCATGTGAAGGGTCATATAATGTACTATAAATGCTTGGCATTTGGGCATTAATTTGGACATAACATGAACAGAAATTTTGTTACATTAACAACATAATCCTCCCTCATTCTCTTACTCTAAATCATTCGGCAATTCTCTAATGCATGAGTGAATTGCTCGAACCATAACTCTATAAAATATTGTTAGGAGCTACGCTAGGTGTGGTTGTGCAATACACATCAAGGAACTCATAGTATCCTGAAGGGGATTCGCTGGTCATTCCTATTGCATCCAATATACAGTTATTGGTGGGGGTGAATCGAACTTAAAGGTTAGTGTGGCAACCTCATGTGCTTTGAGTTTTACATGCATAACCATTAAACTTTTCAGATTTCGGGTGCAACATCATCTTTCCAACAATCAAGTTATATACATTTCATCATGTTCATCTTCATCATCTTCTTAGTCAAGTTATTGTAGCAGTCCTCCAAATCAACTTATATAAAAGGATATGTGGAACTCACTGAGACATCATGTCTCATCCCAATCCATTTATTATTTTACTGATAAGCAGGTTGCTCGGAGCAAGAGGTAACAGTTTTGTAGTTGAATAGATTATCGTCAAGTGCTCGTTCGTACCAGATGCAGACTATTCTTATGTATTTAAATACGTATCAGATATATGTATTTGACAGGTATTATTTTCTTTATCAGGTGTACGAACTTGTATTGATGTATATTTTCATTTGGTCGAAATTATATTGTAATTTTAATGTATCCAATATTAAGTTAACGCACATGCTAAATATTTTTGACAGTTTGGTGTTACAGATCAAAATTTCATTCCGCCGTCAAGATTTTTGTTACGATTTTGAGAGATTTTTTTCCTTACTATAGACCACCTTTTTGGTGAAAAATTTGCAATGGAATGAGTGCTTTCCGGCATCCTTGATGTGATGTGATACATGTCCAAGATTAAAATAATATAGCTCAAAACTTCATTTCGGCCAAGATTTTTGTTGGTTAAGTTTTTAGGGTTTTTTTCTCTTTATTATAGACTACAAATTTTGAGATTTTTGCAAAAAATGTTGAATAGGCTGTAAATTGAAAGACTCTATGTGATGTCCTATAAGTTATTGAAATAAAATATAGCTCAAAATTCTATTCCACCATCACGATTTATGTAGTTATGTTTTCAAGGGATATTTTCCATACTATATACCACGTATTTTGCTGGAAAAAAATAGCATGGACCGAATGTTTGCCGAACTTTTTATTTATTTTATTTTCCATACTATATACCACATAATATATGCAATGTTTGCCGAATGACTCTGCAATGTGATACAAGTCAAAGAGGTCCTCGTGAGTTTAGCTCAATTGGTATGGACAATGCATAATATATGTAAGGTTCGGAGTTCAAACCCCAGCCACCACCAAAAAAAGAAAAAAAAAAGTCAAAGAGGAAAAAATATAACAACATTTCATTATTTGGGAAAGTTTTTTGTTTGTTCGGTTTTTAAGGTTTTTTTTCTTATTATAGCCTACAAATTTTAGGCTTTTTGTGATTTGAACAAACAAGTTAAATCTAACAAAGTAAACCGAATTGCCTGTGATAAAATAAAAGTTCGTGCTTGTGATAAAATAAAAGTTCGTGTCAAACTCGAGATGAGTTTTAAATTTGACAGCCCTTTCTAAAGGTTGAAACTAACTTTTTAAGTTAACCCCATTTTCCCATTTGGCCAACTTTTTCTCTCTGTTTTTATTTTTTTGAATAATAAAATAATACAGCTATAAATTAAAACAATCAGAATCCAAAAGGCAAGGGTTAAAACTCTCCAAAGGCAAAGGGCATAATCTACCTGCATCTTTCCTCATCCTTTGTTCAATTTCATTAAAGGGTTAAGAAGATTATAATAAGCACGATTTTCATTGTATGAGTATAGATAATAAGTAATTGAGGAATGCTAACAACACTCACTTTTCAACACTCTCTTTAACACTCCCTCTTTTATTGAATAAAATCAATGTATGTCTCACCACTTTGTGTGAGTTCAATTTTCAAAGTATAGACCCACAATAATTTAAACCAATAAGAAAGTGAGGATCAGAAAGAGTGTTCAAAAGAAAAAGAAAGTATTTCTAGCATTACTCATAACTCATAAGTAGTTATACAACTATTGAACTTAAAAAGTATTAATCACATATTGAAAGTCATCAACTATAAAAGTTAAATTTGACATAATAAACATCGCAAATTATCTCAGCTTTATAAAGGAAGTGGGTGGGTGGGGGTGGAATAACTATCAATTTCTACAAAAACTAAACAAAATAGGGGTTACTCATAGGAGCATTAACTAGATTGTCAAAAAAGAAAACATAAGCATCTTTTCCATTTGTTTTCCTATCTGTTTCTATGTACTCCACAATCCTCCTCAGAGGCCGTCTTTCATGCTTATCTTAATGTTTTCCACCTTTACAGACAACTCTAACTTGTGATCCTCAACAGCTTTCAAAACAGAGAGCAAGTTAGACCGGTACATTTCACACTTCCTATTTGCACACTCAAGCTCATCTGTAAGTTTCGTGATATGCTTATCCATATCATCCTGCAAGATATTAAGTAATTCAGATAAACAAAAGCATATTTGAGTATGAAATATCATAACTTTAAAACGTGTTCCGATATAATTTATTAGACAAGAAAATTCAAGAAAATAGCATTTGAAAGAAATGGGAGAAAGCACATGGGGAGAATAACAAATCTACTAAAATAGAAAAATGAAAGACACGCAGAATATATTAGAAGGTTGTTCTCTCTCTTTCCATATCATTATTATTCAACATTCCTCAACCAAATGCAAGTAAGAATAAAATATAATTGTGGACCTGAAAGCACTTTTGGGCTAATTGAAATTCACAGAGAACACTAATATCATATGCTTCTGTTCCAAAAACTGTCAAACAATATCCAATCAATGGGTATGAAATTAATATACAAATAAGCACATCATGACAGAAAGAATAACTATATAAAGGTATCATAGAGTACTTAAACAAGACTAAATCCAGCTTCTGTAAAGCAAGAAAAGTAGATGTTTAAGTAAATCTTCATGTCATTTTACAAATGTATGCTTTAGCTAAATCAAGTACAAATGTGTATTCCAAATATTTGTTCGCGTTACTTTTAAATGATATTTTGGATTTATAACAGTTTCAAAGCTAAGAATATTATGATAGATGAGTAGTTATGCAAGACAATATAGGATTAGAAATAAAATCATTAGAAGAAAAAAAAAGGAATAGTTCCTATTGTAGAAAAGAATGTAGAACCTCGTCTTAGGTGGGTTAGGTAGGTGTGTGGAAAGCCCAGTAAGGAAGATAATCAGATTGAGGATAGTCCAAATAAAACTTCAAGCCAAACTATTAAAAGAGGTTTGGAGTCAAATTGTCTCTCTTTAAATGTGATTTATAACAAGAAATTATGCGTTGTTTGATCCTTGTAACTGATCCCACGTCGGGAAGAAAACACATCAATTAATGATTAATGTTGTTAATGATGTTTTTGGTTTATAGCATTTGACACTGCTGTTTTTTTCTTGTCTCCATATCACATTGAAATTTAAATTGTTGCCACCAAAATTTTGTGCATTTGTGCTTACCAATGCAGTAAACATAACTTCATTGACAATACCAAAATCCACAACATACCACATCTACAAGTCAATTCAGTCAACATTAATTGCTTAAAACCCAATATTAAAACACAAAATGTGTTCAAAGAATGCTTTAATGAAAACAAAATCATAAAATGTTGAGATGATATATGATGCAAATATTTTTCTTTATGCCCTAAGGGAAAAACATTGCAAATGAAAACTAAACCCACACACTATGCATCCTTAATTAATTCAAAACCATGATTAAGATAATTCATAATTCTATTAATAAATTTGGGTGAAAAGAATGAACATCAGACAACTGAATGCAGTAACAAGACTGACAAAATACAAATTCCTAATAGAAAAAAGAAAACTAATGACTAAATTTATTCACATGTAATGTAACTATGTAACGTAACGATTAAAACATCAAAATGTGAAGTTCTTGGTCAGGGGAGAGTGATAGGAACCGAGTTAACAGAGAACATAAAACAAGTATTATTGATTGAAAAAAAAAATTACATTACAGAAGATTAACCCCTATAATCCCAGAGCAAAAGCTCCTCGGGGACATTTCTCTCTACCCAAACATTAAGGTTCTAACTGAATAATGACCTAAGACAACTCCCTCTGTAATTGCACATTTTCTTATAACAAAATAGATCACACACCTCACCCATCACTCTCTGCCACATGTGTTTCCCATTTTTCCCTCTAACAAACTTGCCAACTCACCTCTACTATCCATTGGACTATTCTCTTTATGGACCCTATCAGAGAGACCTAAGGGTTATGGATAAGGAATTTAGAGGCCAACTTTGTTCAATCAATGAAATCAAGATGTTGCTTTATTCTCTAAAAATCTTAGTGCACTACCAATTTGTTCTTAAAAGATGACTTAAAATAATTAAGTAAATTAAGTCCTAATTGATGATAAGTCCGATCTTCAGACGATTCAATTTTATTCCAAATTGATGTGTACTTCAAGCCAATTGATGTAAATAAATTATTTTTTTACAAGAAAAATTGTATCAAAATCAATATTTAGGAGCAAATAGGTAGTTTAATGTAAAAAAAAACATATCATACGTGTTTACCTTTAACTTCCCCTGAATATGTGCAAATAAAATGAGTAACTAGCTTCTCAATTAGATTTTAGACTATAAATTGCATAAATAAGTGTTGAATGAGTGTTTCATAGGTATTACTCAAAATGAACAAACATTCAGATACTTTTGAGTCACAAGACTCATAACTCAAAATGGTTGGAAGATATTAGTATTAAAACCGTAGACATGTAGAAGGACACAAAAGCATATGATGATTATATATTAGTAGGACTTATAATATATAGATAACATGTGCAATAGCATTCAACAAAAATGAAGGTGATCAAAAAGGGTTAAGATTGAAAAGCAATTGCCAACTAACCTTACCTTGAGAGCTAAAAAGGGTGTGTCGCTGAATAGCCTAAGCTGTACAACTGAAAGTTAAAGATTGAATTTATATCTCTAGCACATCCCCTCATCCACAAAACCTTTGGACTTGAGGTGTGGCCAACACACAAGTCAAAACTACCTTGTGCTCTGAAATTCAACTTTATTGGAAGAATGATGGTGGTGACAACTGACAAGTATCAAACTGCTAACCACTTTATCATAGAGGCTCTAATACCATTTCAAGATTCAATTATCCTAAGACCGCAAGCTATTTGGTAAAGACTCAATGTTAGTTTTATATCTCTAGCATGGTGGACTAAGGAGTAAAATACATTTAAAATACATATAACATGCCATCATAGAACAGGTTAAAAAACAACCGTAAAATGGAATTCTGACCTCATTCATATGCTCGCCCAAGCTTTCCTCCTGACAGACTCTAGTGTAATTAGCATGATTTTCATCATTCAGCAAGTGACTCCTGACCTTCCCATTGCTGATGGGAGTTCTCCCCTCCTTTCGCATTACCTGCGCAACTCTTTTTGCCGCTTCTTGTAAAGCATCCTTTGCAACATCATAAGTTTCAGGGGAGCTTGCACCTTTATCAACAAATTTAAAGGCTTCGTGTCGGAGAGTATTATATCTAACTGTATGAGATTCCAAATAGTAAGTATATGCATGAGAAGAATGATCTTGCAAACTGATGTTGCTTTTGGCATTTTTTGTCCAGCGTTTGAGTATATAATGAGATGGAAGAGTAAGGACATTGGTAACTCTAAAGACTGCCAGAATATGTCTGCAAAGAAGGCCTGAAAACTCAAACATTTGGCAACTGCAAGTCGCTTTCATCTCTAAAACGTTGAATCTAACATTGTATGCTTTATGATCCTCTCCAAATTTAGCTACATGATATGTAATGACCTCCCCATCATCCTCGGCTTTGGATGCCATGAATGTTAGCGTGCCAACCAACTCCTCTTGGAATCGCGTGAAAATTTTTCTTGTGTAAAGCTCAGATGCTTGCCTCTCCATCGGAGATGGGGTCCTCAATACTGGCAAAGTATTCATTGTGTCATAATCTGCCCTTACTTCTTTCTCATTGCGACTTTCAAGCGTTTTCTCATAAAGCTTAAAGAACTGATTTAAACTGGTTGAAGCATTCACATAGCCATCAAAGTAAGAGTTCATGCTATCACTTCGCTGAGTGATGGACATCTCTGCAAAGAATGTGTCTCGCAAATATACAGGTACCCAGTGCCTGCAAGCAGAATGTATTGCTTGAAGCCATTCGTTGTCCCTGAGATCATATCTGTCTAAAAGTGTGGACCAGCAAGACTCAAATTCGTCAATTGAGTCAGTCAAGTTAACACATTTGTGAAACTCGGCTTCAAAGTTTGGGAACTGGAGGAAAATGTGAGACAACTTCTCCTGGCATTGCTTAAAGATATGCCACTTGCAGAAACGGTGGCGAGTGTCTGGGAATACTTGCATTATAGCGGACTGAATGACAGAATCATGATCAGTGGTTATGGAGAGTGGGGGGCGTCCAGACATGGCGGTAAGCCATGTGTTGAAAAGCCAGACAAAGGAAGCTTCAGTTTCATTAATTAGAAAAGCACAACCAAAGAGAACAGGTTGACCATGATGGTTTACACCAGTAAAGGGAGCAAAGGGTAATCGATACCTGTTAGAGCGGTAAGTAGTGTCAAAAGTGACAGTATCTCCGAAAAAAGTGTAATTCAACCTTGCCTTGGGGTCAGCCCAGAAAACATTGGTGATGGGATGATCCTCGTCATCAAGATCACCTTGAACAGCAAAGAAGAAATTAGGATTTTGGGCATGCATTTGTCTCAAATAATCAAGAACAAGTTGAATGTCGCCTTGTAAACTTTTATGGCGATTATTCCTCATGTAATTCCTACAATCAACCTCAGTAAAGCCAACCTTGCTAATACCACCATACTCTTTGATGAGTGCAGACATAATTCTGCGAGGACCCATACCAGCAGCCTGTAGAGTGTCAATTAGGGTTTTTGCAGATCCAGAAATTTGACGGTGGGAACGAAGACAGTGAACCTGATCGGGTGGAACAAGTTCGTGATTGTGTTCTCTGACGAAGCCAGATACGATCCACTTGGCAGAAGAATCGTGCATTTTGACAGATAAAGAGGCTTTGCATCCAACCCTAGTGACTGTTCGTGGGCGTTTGATCTCTCTGTCTTTGGTACGTTTCTCGTTCAAATTGCGAAACCCTTCCTTAGCACAAACGAATTGTCTCTGAATGATAGCTCCGTCGCGGCGAGAACGACGAGAAGAACTGACTCGAGTACTGAAACCAACACGGCGAGCATAGGAATTATAGAAAGCCTTAGCAGCCTCTTCAGACTCGAATTCCATACCCTCAGAAGGTTCCAGATCTCCGGCCTCCGGAAAATAAACAGCACCGCTGCCATCATCTTCTTCTTCTTCTTCTTCATATTCTTCCTCCTCATCCTCGTCCATCATCTCAATATGCGGCGGCTCCTCCTCATATTCTCCTCCCAAACCAATATCAAATTCTACCACCTCGTTCTCCATCCAAACCACAAACAAACAAATAGCTCACTTCACTTCATTATTCATTCAACTTTCGTTCACTCACCAAATTCACATCACTTTTGATTAAGTTTTATTCTAGTCCTCGCCAAAAATACAAACTCTATGCTGTGTTTTTAAGTGAGTTAAGTAATGACTTTTAAAGTTGTAAGTTTCGTCAATTACCTTCTGAATGTTAACAAAAACTTCAATTATTTCCATACAATTGTACAACGTTAATCAATTTATCCATTACGTCAATTTCTTCGGTTAGTCAATATCACGTTTTGCAAATACCCATGAAGTTTTGCACTTATGTACAAAATGTCCCCGAGCTCAAAATTTATATTTTATTTTTCTTATACTTCATCTCGGACTATTTGGTTGTCCTTTTAGATTATGTTTGAAACTGAATAGTTGTTTCTTCTGCATCTATGTTTTTCTATTTCATTAATATGCTTCAATATTGTCATAATCTACTTAATAGGTTCAACTTCAACTCTTTCACATTTACTTACCTACTACTTCTTTTTTGTTGCAAAGGCAAAATATATTTATACTATTAAAACCACATCCAAGCACAAGATGTGCAAGAATGACAAGAAGATAAACATGCATAAATTGTTTAGCTATCCATGAACAACAACAATGAGACACAAGAAAACTCCCAAAACCAAACACTATGTGAAATGAGTTTTTAATTTTGCTGACAAACTAATTCAACTCCAATTCCAATCCAAAGTTAAAGCAAGATTTAGTGTACATTGTCACTTGATATAATTTTTATAATCAGATAAGTATTGCAGACTAAAACCATCAGAGACAATGTCATCTAATCATTGGTTAAAAAAAATGTCATCTAATCTATTTATAAAACAAAGCATATCAATTTAAATATGTAGCTAAGTTAAAAAATATTATAATTATACATTTTTTACAAGGATATCAACCATTATGTTAATTGTCTGCCTTTAATATCTTTTGAGTCAAGTATAAGAAGAAAAAAAAATTAATTTTCAAGTTCGGGGGGCATTTTGCACATAAGTGTAAAACTTCAAGGGGGTATTTGCAAAACATGATGTTGATTAACAGAAAAATTTGACGGAGGGAGTAAATTGATTAACGTTGTGGAATTTCAGGAAGATAATTGAAAAAAATTTAACGTCAGGGGGTAATTGACGAAACTTACAATTTCAGAGGGTAATTGTCTATTTACTCGTTAAGTAATAAACACAATAATTTTATATCCAATGAAATTCTAAAACATTTTTTTCTTTTTCTTATGTATGTACTCCCTCCCGTCTCAAATGTAAGAAATAAAATAAAAAAATTGATGTTCTCAAATGTAAGTAAAATTAAAAGTATACAAAAGTCATTCTATTAAATGTCATTATTTTAATTTTACCATCATTAACTTTATCCAATATTTTTCACATTCTTATGGTTTAAAACTTTTCAAAGATTTTTCATTCATGGAGTTCAAAAGTTGTGTTTCCTTATAAAATGTTTCTATCATTAATGTCTGAATGTGTACTACTCCTAGACAAGGGAAAAATTGGAAAAATGATATTTTTTTTGTCAATCCACTTTTATAATATATGTTTTTTTCGTGTTCCTCATGAGCTTAACTCAGCTGTTAAGGACAATGCATAATATATGTAAGATCTGAGGTTCAAATCCCGACCACCATAAAAAAAAAATTGTTTTTGTTTCTTACATTCAAGACCGAATAGAATAAATGTCAAAATAGTTTGCAACATTAAAATACTCTCTTAATAGTGACATAACCTCTTTTAGCATTAAGTCATGCACATTTTTACCATACTGACATAACCTCTTTTACCACTAAACAATCCACATTTTTGTCGACATAAAGTTGCTTTCATTCTATTTATGTTTATTTTTTTATTAGTTCTTTAAAATAAAAAACTTTTGCTAGTTTTTTTTAACTTTTTTATGGTTTGTAGTTATTCAGCGTTGAAACTCGTGTGAGTTTTCAGTTTTTTTTTTTATGTTTTCTGTAATTTCTTATGGATTTGGCTGCTGAATTTGTGTGTTGCTTCTAATTTCATTTAATTTTTTATTAGAAGTTGGAGGTTAACAGTCGAACGATTTCCACAAAGAAGAACTTAGAAGTCTTGAACAAAAGCTACTTAATTTTTTGTATTTTTAAGTTTTAATTGAATCTTTGGTCCTCAACTTATTTGTTGTTTTCAATTTAATGAAGTAGCAGTAAATGTCGCAAGAAAGGGGGGTTTGAATTGTGACCCTTTAAAAATTATTCCTGAAACTTAAATAAGTATTCCCTCCGGTCTCAAATGTAAGGAAATTTTCATTTTTTAGGTTCATTCAATAAATAATGTATGTGGTCTATAATATGGACTACATACATTATTTATTGAATGAACCTAAAAAGTGAAAATTTCCTTACATTTGAGACCGGAGGGAGTATATATGCTCAAGAAAATTCTAGGTTAGTGTTAATCAAATAAAATATTTGTTAGTTAAATAAATAAAAGGACCAAAGAACTCTGGATTGTATATTTAAAATAAAGTAAATAAAATGACCAGAGAATTCTGGAATATATGACCGAAAGTAAAAGGACCAGAATACTCTGGATATATTGCTGAAATAAATAAAGCGATAAAGGAACCAGAAAGTTCTGGATATAACTGAAATAAACAAAGTATTAAAAAGGACCAGAATACTCTGGATATATTGCTGAAATAAATAAAGCGATAAAAGGACCAGCGAACTCTGGAGATATTAAAAGTAAAATAAATGGTACCAGAAAGTTCTGAATAAATATTAGTTAGTAGGTTATTTATGAATTTTTAGTTAAGGGACCAGAATTATTATAATTAGTTATCAATGATATTTAACAAAAATTAAGAGATGAGAGAAGAGAGAGAACACAAGAGATTTATCCTGGTTCGCCTAACCGGCTACGTCCAGTCCCCACACTACGTGTGAGATTATCCACTATAGTATATTGCTATCAGAAACTTCTGAATAGTACTATAATTTGTTGATCACACCAGATCAGTCTGTTATAGTCAGTATTATTATCCTGAGCAGGCTTCTTGATCACTCAAGAAAGGTTGAGCACAACCTTATCTCAAACTATTAAGCCCAATAGACTTGAGACCTAGTTACACTTTTGTATGGTGGTGGGTGTTGGTAGAATATGGAATCTCAAAAGAAATTTTAAATGATTTCTCAACTTGGAGATTTCAAAATAATATCTCAAAGAGATATTTTAAATAATATCCCAACTTGGAGATATTATAAATACAAACTTATAGAGATATCTTAAATACAAGAGATGAAAGATATTGAAGTTTGCTTTGTTGCTGTTGGTGAAGAGCTTTATGAATATTTCTTTGAATATTCACGTGAGAGAGAATTGAATTCTTTGTTTGTAAGCTCTTGCCAATTCCTTTGATATGTTGTTGTATCTATAGAGTCTGAAATTGTGAAGCTCACTTGAAATGTACATGAACATACAGCTGTTAGCTTGTAAGTAAAAACAACCCATGTGCTCTTGCTTTTGTTGCTTGAGGCGCAAGTGTTGCAAAAAATGTGTTGTTCCAAGTGAAGAATGTTCTGAAGAACATTCTCTTCTTTCTTAGCCTTTTGAGACAACCCACGTGAGGTTGTAATACAATCTGTGTTGGGTTGTAATTGGATGTGATAGAATGATATCATTCTTATCCATTTGTAGTTTCACTAGAATGTTCTCGAGAACATTCTTTCTTTGTAAAACAATTTTTTCTTCTTTCTTTAAGGCACGTACTTTTCCAATTCCTTCAATTCCTTTTTAAATGCAAATGCCTTTATTGTTATCATATGATTATCATTCTATTGATGTCATATGTCCAAGGTATATTCTTTTGGTGAGACATAAGGAATATTTTGCTTCTTGAATTTGTTCCAAAAAGTCCAATTATGTCCTTTTGCTTATTTGCTTTGATAAAGGACGTTTTTAACTTGTCTTATGAGCAAAGAACCTTGTTCTTATGTTAAGAACATTCCCACGAAACATTTCTCACAGAATTCATTAGTAGATAACAAGTTAAAAAAACAAGTATAAAATGTTTGTAATCTTTAAAACATCAAATAAGGAATTTGTCTTCAACAAGTAATAGTGGCCCTTTCTGTCAAATGGCTCATTTTCTGTTAGTGAGTGCACACTAACGATCAGACTGGGTCTGAGGGTGGCAAGTGCCAACCAAGTTCGCCCTAGACAATAAACACACCTTACACCCCCCCAACCCCCCCACCATCTATTTCTCCTTCCCCTCCCCATCAGCTTGCATAACCAGTTTAGCTTTTCCCCGTGCTGCAGATTTAATTTTAGGTTTCTAATAAATTAGCTTTAAGTGTTTGAATATTCTATATAATAAGCTTTAAGCTTCAACTTTATTGTAAATGTATGATATAATAATAAAATAAGATTTTATATGAATCATTTTGTTCTTTTAATTTTGTTTATATGCATTTATTTTATGTTTATGTCATCAAAATAATATAAGAACTAGTCTATAATTCTGAACAAAACTATTTTCGGATTATATAATCCGAACCAATGGTATTTTGGAAGGAAAAAAACAGGACGCGGGAGAAACATATAGGGTGGGAAAAGTAATAGTTTAAGTAAAAGTCACCCTCAACCTCCTTTTTCCTCCCCTTTCAAACTCAGGCCAACCAAATCTTGGTAGAATAACGGTATAAGATTATCCGTGATAGCTCACAATGCTGCTTCAGATAAATTTATCATTTACATTATGGCACATATAATCACAAAAATTCAAAAGTAGCACCCCATAGCTGCAATGGTGAGTAAATTAAGATATGCCTATGCAATGGCCTGTGCTTGAACTAATAAAAGAAATAGCTGAATAACACTCAACGACTTCCTTCAAAAAAGATATGCCACAATTGTCATTCCATTATAATGGGGCCTACGGATGAACGGAACATATTACTCAGGGCAAGCTGAACTTCTCCAGAGGTGTGCTCACTCCTTACGAGATCCACCAATAATTGAAAGAACCGTGGAATATACCTCCTGAATGAATCTTTTTCCAGACCAGCCAACCCTTGCAGTGCTGATATGACTAGAGATGTCCTAGCAGCTATTTCCTCTTTTTTTGCTGAACTCAGAGGGAGCTTTCTACGTTGCACTGGCTGTGTATCAGACTTGTGAAATGTGGATACAGAGCCAGCACAATTTAGATATATGTCCAATACATTTTCACATACAGTTACTAACTCTTGTTCTAGATCTATCTCATCGTGCACAAAATATTGATCGTCGTGTAAGTTTTGTAGAAAGTTGAGGTGATTTTGGAAGGACTCATTTTCAAAATGAACCACAGGCGGGGCAGATAATTCCAAGATAGAGCAAGCTTTCTGCAACTTCTTCAGTAGGACTGACTCTCTGTTCAATTGTCGAGCATGCAAAGCAATGGATGAATATAATTCAATAAGGACTTTGATGCTGTCTGCTGATAAGGATTGCTGGTGTTTTCTGTACAGATCAGTTGTAACCTATGATCAGAACACAAAAAGTTGTCGTCAAGATGAACTGGCAAGACTTTGTCATGCAAGTGAGAAAATACAAATGGTGAAACAAAGTATAGAAACCAAAACTAATTCCATATTCTAAGGAAAGTAGCAAGCAGAGTTTATGATAGAGATATTAAAAACAAAAAACAAAAAAGACAGTTAAGGATAAATATGGGCCACAAAGTATAAGGAAAGGACAACATGTCGATGGGGATGCTTGGAGAGACAATCACAAGAAATTTGGTACTCGTGTTTAAAATGTTAATTCTTATCATGCTTTTATGTTTAGCACAGAAAGAGCAAGAAGTAAACCTGTAAAATAAGTAGCTGCATAGCAATATGATTCTTTGTTCTTGAGACAACATATGTGGCTGTTTGCAGATTGTCATCATCAAACTCATCATTTGTCAAATCATGATCAGAAGACTGTGAAAATTTACCTACTTCAATGTTACTCATGGTTCTCAAGACCTTTGTGAATCCAGGCACTGTTGATGTAGCAGCATCTTTTAAACACAGAAAAATCTCTTTCCATTCTTCTTCTGAAAGCCTGTTACCAAGGTCGCCTGTGAGACGCACTAATCCAGCAACTCCAGTACTAGCTGGACCCTGAACAGGACTTCTAATGAACCCCGTCAGTATGGACACCACGCCTGGTAGCTGAGACCTCACCACATCAAAGAAGGTGACAAATAAGTCTATTAAACATTCTGCTGCTACCGGAGAAGTCTCAGAATCCCACGTGCTTCCTTCAGTATACACAGATACTGAAGGTGAACCATGAACGTCTAGTATATTCATGTCTCGTTTTCCACATACTGAGTTATATACAGGGAAAATAACAGAGCAGAAAATGCTATTCCAAAATGTGCGTGAGAATAGATGGCCATGATCCTTTAAAATGTTAAAAAGAACCTCCAAAGAACTCTTTCTGATAGCTGATCTTGGATCAGAAGTTAATTTTGACAACCCTGCAAAAAAAAAAATCACTTTAAAACAGAAAGCACAGACAGGGTTTACAAAACAACGGGCATAAATATCATAACGCAGAAAGTTTGAGGTTATCTAATGCTGCACAAAGTGTGGTGAAATAGCTTCATGTTTACTTTTCTGACACTAACTAGGAGCTGAGGATACATAGGTTTACCTTCTTTATTAAGTGAAGTGCAGTAGGCACTTCGGTTGACCTACTGCAGCATTCATCATTCAATTTTTGCAAAAACTTAATGTAAAGCTTACAGATACAGTAGATGAAAGACAGGGTCAATATGGTTACGAGCAATAGACATCTCAGATTTATGCAGGCAATCAATCCAACAGACTACACAATTTATTGGGGCAAGAAAATGCTTTATTGTCCAACATGCATAGTGGTGTAGCATTAGCAACTGTACAAAATATCTTACTCAGTAATTAATAGCATCTGAAGGCATCTTACCTGATAGCAAAGGAATCCAAAAGGACACGTGATCATCGTTATCAGTAAGAGCTTGTACATCTGAAACACCATTTGTTAATACAACTGATGAGACATCAGCACTGCTCTTCTTATTGCATACAAGTCCTCCATCAGCAAGTCTGACTGCACAGAAACGAAGAAATGCAATTGCATTGAGGCTAACATCACTATTGAATCGGCTATTTGTAAATGTCAAAAGACATCCAACACAGTCAGTGAAGGTCGTTGTTTCCGTCTCAGTAATATAAGGAAAAAATTCACGCACTATTTTCTCCATAGTCTCAAATGCTAACAATACAATATTCTTCCGCTCATCAGCTGCCGCAGCTGTAAAAACCTGAGAACAAAAAACATTTCATGATAAGTCCAAATATTTATATGCTCTAAATTATCAAATCCTAACAATAAGACACACATATGATCACAATTTTGGTCTTCTTTAGGAAGGATAGGAAAGGGGCACATTTCTGAAACCCGTGTCTAAACATTATGTAACATGTGAAAGTGCTAGATACCATTACATCAACAGTTTTTCTGGGATCTTAAACTTTTGTATTGTTATAGATTATCTAAACCCGTTAATAATTTGACTAGATAAGTGTTCTTGATGTCCTTTTCCTTGTTGTTTGTATTCATTTCCTTATAACAAGTTTAAAGAGTACAACTCGTATTGATAATTTTACTATTTTAGAGTTAAGGTTATGAGAATGTGCTTTGGGCATTATATATATATATATATATATATATATATATATATATATATATATATAGAGAGAGAGAGAGAGAGAGAGACACACACACACAATTTTTTGCATTTTCCTTCCTATAACTGATGAAGGTAACTCCAGCCTAAATAACAAGCACAAGTTTTCCATCTTATTTCATTTTGCTTTTTGTCACTAAACAGATATAGTTCAGCAATACTTGACAATTTAAAACTTGGATTTCCTACCAAATAATTTAAAACCACGACCAAAGCTAACTTCAACATACCATAAAAACACTTTTCCAGCCAGATTTCACATTACTGACACGGCTAAGGACCATCTGTGAAATACAACGAACTGTTAATTCTCTAATTTCTGTTGAGTTGCTTTTCTGCATAACAATCACGAATGGTCTCAGAAATTCATTCTGGAAGTTATAATTAGCCAGCTCCTCACGCTCCAAAAATTTCATTGCAAGTTGTCGTAGTGAATCAATCGCAAATATTGCAACAGACAGGTTTTCTGACAATCCAACTGAGACGAAGAAATCGGATAGAACATTCCATATGCGGGACCACACTAATCTGATGCGGTTCATATTATAATGCCTGCAAACGTAACCATGTTCTATTCATAACTTCAAACAAATTGAATTATCGTTAAGAATTTTAATCGCCTGTGTACAAGATAAGAGAACTCAAAAACATCAATTACAAAGCGACAAAGAATGACTTTTGAGTCAATTACAAACTCTTTCCTCAGGTCCAATAAAATCAGCAAAAGAATGACTTTTGAGTCAATTGCAAAAAAAGAGCGTTGCCTGTCTTATATAAGGGGAAAGAAACTTACGCGATTTCTACTATTTTAGTCAGGCCAAATACACGGGGGTCTGTTGGAGACTGTAATTCTGAGATGGAAACTTTGCAAAGAGCTTTCACAAATGCTACTATAGCTTCGCCATTCAACCGTTGACTATGAGCAAACACATGGTTCAATTCAAAGTTCCCAATTTGATCCAGTAGATTCAAGTTAGAGATGAAACTATTTATCTGTTCCGGTGTTACCAATGCAGAGGGGTTAACCCCAACACTTGTACTGTCGTACGAACTCCCACGAACAACAGCCGCCATGGCTGGATTTTGAAGAGTTCCTTTCTTAAAAGAAGAGAAACCTAATGTTTTTGGTGTTTTTTCCTCTGTTTCAAAATTAGATGAAGTGAAGAACGTTGCATCACTTGGGGCACCCTCACCTAGCAGTTGCAAATGCTCAATTCGGGAGAGGCATGTTAATATGTGCTCCCATGCTTCTTGTAGATGATCACCATCTTCAATGGCAATTGATATTATTGCCTGAAGAAAATTAAGATGAACAATATATAAGCTAGATATATGCAACATATAAAATATGTCACATGCATGATAAATGCAAAAAAAAATAAAAAAAAATTGTAATAGTCACGTTATATTTTCAAAAAGGATTTTAAACAGAAGTTCCCTGGTCATTACTGCTTTCTTGATGTAACTACAATACTGCAAGAATGGGATCAATATATGATTTGCAATAAGCACTAGTAATAACAGCAATGCTTGAATAATCACAATACCTGTAGGCACACCTAATCAAAAGCTCAAAACATCTTTAAAATAATATAGTGACGGCTTTGATGTCAATATTGTTACTTCAGTGTATTTTGACTTTTAATTTGTTGTGCCTATACGCACTGTACGGATGCACAAAAAAAAATTATTGTACATGTAGGAGGAAAATGATTTGCTTCAAAAAGTTTCAGCAACAAGTAACCTAAGATTCTCCTTCAAAAAAAAAAAAGTAACCTAAGATTCATTCACCTTGACAGCATCAACATTTTTCTGTTTCATATCTCCAGCACAGTGCAGATAAGTAAATTTTGCAACAGATGTAACAAAAGCATCCCTTTGAGTCTGCATGCCCATCACTGCAGTAACATGCACCGCATGCCTAAATCCCTGTAAGGATTGAGAAGTAGCTACCCTGTCATCGCTCTGGTCAAGCGTTACACTGAATGCAGCCAGCATAGGCCCCCAACATACTTCCACCATAAACCTCAGTATAGCCACATCTGTGACAACATGATAAGCAGATCTGCAGCAATAGGTAAATAGAATGTCTAACTAACGGAACAAATTGATAGACATGGATTATTTATGAATAATCCAGCAGATGGCATAGAAGAAAAGAAAATGCACAGATGGAAAGGATGTACGATGCAGAAAGCCGATACACAATAAAAAATACTCCCACAGTGACAAGTTAAAGGCAAATTTTAGCTCATCTGCTTGTAACAAAATACAAGTAAAAGTGGACTATTTCCTTTAGATTTAATGATATTATGCCAAAAATTCCCTTTTTTTCAATAGTTATTAATTGAAACAAGTTTCCATACGATTAGTGCTTCTACGGATAATTGAACATTCAGTGCAAAATAAAGGATAACATACATTTATTTTGAAAATCGGCTGGTCTTAATAAGTTTAACAAACTCAACCGGCAGTCCGGCACCACGTTTAAGTTTACTTTTTTGATGAAATTCAGTTTTAACATCAATAAAGAAAGAGTTAAAAAGAATTTGCGCCAAAAACATTGGTTGAAATAACAGGTTGAGGAAGATAAGAAGTTCAATAAATCTCCCGGTTTAAAATTTAGAAGGAAGACACTCTCCTTGATTGCAAATATTTAATGGTGAGAACATGAAAAGTGTGATTTTTCAGATTAAATGTCCAATTTTTTTTATGCAGTTAAATGAAATGATGGGTAATTTAGATATTGAAATTGAATTTTTAAATGGGATTAAAAGGAGTGCATGAGAATAACTAATTATGTTAATGAATGTGAAGTGATTGATTTTGCTTATAATTTGTTATAGAGCAACAACGAAAGCCTTTTACCACTAGGTGGCGTAAGATTCATGGATCAAATGACATCATAGTATCATATCATCAATCATGTCTACAGACCAAAAAAAAAAAATCTTCTTTTTCCCTAATAGTTTGACTTATAGTTTTGTTTAGTCCCCATCAACGTCCAACTAATGAAGCGCTCTCCATATTATCTATGTTCCCTTTTGGAGATGTTACTGGTCTTCTACAGACATGCCCAAACCACCTAGAACACGGAGGAATTTTTGTTTTATTCGACTGTAGAAATCAAACACTACAGTAGGAAATATATAGGCAGAAATGATCCTTATTTAGGAAACAAATCTGCTGAGTAAAAAACATAATCAAAATAAAAACTACAACAACAACCAGGCCTTATCCCACTAAGTGGGGTCGGCTACATAGATCAACTTACGTCATAATGTTCTATCATAAACCATATTTCGATCCAACTCAATAATCTCCAAATCTTTCTTAACAATTTTCTTATAGTTTTTCTAGGTCATCATCCATCTAGTGATATGACCATCATTTATCTAATCTACTCTTCTTACTGCAGCATCTACAGGTCTTCTCTCTATATGCACAAACCACTTAAGCTTAGTTTCCACCATCTTTTCTATTATAGATGCTACCCTAACTCTCTCTCTCTAATGTTGTCATTTCTAATCTTATCACGTCTAGTCTTACCACACATCCAACACAACATCCCCATCATCTCTATGCTTATCTTATTCTCGTGTTGGTTCTTCACCGCCCTACACTCTGTTTCATACAACATTGTCGGTCTTACAGTTGTCCGTTAAAATTCTCGCTTCAACTTGAGCGGTACTTTAGTATCACATAGAACACTTGAGGCTATTCTCCATTTCCACTACCCTGCTTGAATTCGATGATTTACATCTGCTTCTATTTCTCTGTGGTTTTGTACTATGGACCCAAGATATTTAAACCGTGTAACTTGTGGTATGCTATGATCTCCAACTTTCACCTCTAAGCTAGAAACACTTCGCCTTTTGCTAAATCTACATTCCATATACTTTATCTTGCTTGTACTCCGACGAAAGTCATACGCTTCTAAGGTTAGTCTCCAACATCCCATTAAATTCCTCCCTCAACTCTCCAAGCACGACCACATCATCTACAAAACACATATATCTCGGTGCTAGCTCTTGGATGTGTTCCGTAAGTACATCCAGAACTAAATTGAAAAGTTGAGGGTTGACCCTTAGTGCAATCCTATTGTTATGGGAAAATTCGTGGTGGCCCTATCCTGCATCCTCGCACTAGTCGAGGCACCTCATACATTTCCTTGATTGCTCGATGTTTTATTAGGGAATAAATGATAATAACCTGGCATTGATGCAGATTCTATTACAAATAGAATCATATCTGAATAATAAAGGAAATACATGATAATCAGCCTGAATCACAACAAATCTTGACAATTATAGTGGGGTGAAGATCCTCTCCATTTCCTAAATAAATGGAGATTGTCAATTACTATAGTTTTGAAGTAAATATATGATATAAATGCACATATTTCAAGAATTGAAAACATTAATATCACATATTTACTT
>Ga0228710_1000509_pt1 | contig 49644 bp, 18 predicted proteins | sample MedpolnodulmetaG_FD_177995 | JGI IMG/M metagenome (GOLD analysis project Ga0228710, IMG submission 177995) | Root nodule microbial communities from Medicago polymorpha collected in Santa Monica, California, United States - pink nodules | ecosystem: Host-associated > Plants > Roots > Nodule... | reverse complement strand
GGGGGGCTGCAGGCTAGTGGTCGGGATGGGTTCGTGTGGTGGAGGGAGATTGTTAGCATTCATTATGGTGGCACCTCAGTGTTGGGTAGTTGGTTTCCTAACAATTTACGTCTAAATGTCGGAAACGGTGCTAGTGTTTCTTTTTTGGTTGGATAGGTGGGTTGGTGATGTCCCTTTCTGTGAAAGGTTTTGCCGTTTATATGATTTATCTGAAAATAAATTGGTTATTGTCGCGGGAGGGTAGGAGGGGAGGCTTGGAAGTGGAGGTGGAGGCTTTGGGGGTGGGAGGAGGATATGGTAGAGGAGTGTAGGAACTTATTGCTAACGGTTATGGTGCAGGTTGATACTGAAAATGTCTCGAGGTGGACACATGATCCTGCTGTGGGGTATATGGTCAGTGGGGCCTATCAGACGCTCACTGTTAGGACACCTCCCACTAATCATGTCCATGCGGCACTCTTATGGACGAAGGATGTCCCACAGAAGGTTTCGGTGTTTGTTGGTGGTCTATATGGCCAATAAGGATAAGAAAATATAACAAGCTAAAAACCAAGAATACAATGTATATGCAATTGATGAATTTCTAAGAATTGACACTAATTGATCCAAGTGAAATAGTGAAAACCTAATTTAAGGAATTAGGCCAATTTTAATCAAAAAGAACTTAGATCAAAATCAATTTCTATCCAATCAATTAATCAATTTAAGCAAATACAATTATCAAAAATAAAGAGGATAGGGAAGAGAAAACGACACCGAGATTTTTATAGTAGTTCACCCTTTTGTCCTCGCTTCGGGCTATGTCTACTCTTCTTGGTGAAAAATGCCTCCACTAAGGACTTCCACTAATAGTAACAATGTTGAATAACAATGTGATTACACGAGTTCCTTGAAACTATCCTAGTTCTTCAACCCCTATGTAACCACTCCGCCAAACGTCAAATACCCTTTGAATTTGGTGTTTTTTGATGTCTTCAAATCCTTAATCACCTTGCAACCCTTCAAGGTCTTTACTTAAGTTCTTCGATGCTACGTCCGACAATTGAATCCCCTTGAACACAAGAACAATTAGAAAGAACTTGAAAGACCTTTGGAGGTGGAATGAAATTATTCATTTCACTTTAGAACCTTGATTAAGACCAATCAATTTCCTTGAAAGAACCAACTTACAATCCCTATTAGCACCCTAGCAAATCTTATGACTCAAAGAACAAAGTGATTATAAGAAAAAACTTTTTAATCTTGAAGAATGTATGAACAATGAGTTTTTGAGACCTAGAGAGAATAAATGCAAATGATTCAATAGTTTGGGTGTTATGAGAAAGTGTGTATATATATAAAAGGGTGGCAAGAGCAAAATTTCGGCCAAAATCAACATAGTGAATTGATTCACTTAATGTGTGAATCGATTCAGATAGTTAAATGATAAGCCAGATGAACTATGAAGATTGATACGCATCAGACAAGTTTTGAATCGATACAAATATCCCCGGATGAAGATTGATACGAATCAAATTCTTATGAATCGATTCAGCCAAAGTCTGAGAGTTTTTATGATACGATTCAATATAATTTGAATCGATTCAATGTGATGCTAGTCATGAAACTTTGAATCGATTCAAACATCTCAAGGAAGGATTTTGACACACAAAAATGAAGTTTTTATATACACGAGAACACACAAGACATCAAGGGATCACATGACACAATGAGTTTTTACGATACGATTCAATATAATTTGAATCGATTCAATGTGATGCTAGTCATGAAACTTTGAATCGATTCAAACATCTCAAGGAAGGATTTTGACACACAAAAATGAAGTTTTCTATACACGACAAACACACAAGACATCAAGGGATCACATGACATAATGAGTTTTTATGATACGATTCAATATAATTTGAATCGATTCACTGTGATGCTAGTCATGAAACTTTGAATCGATTCAAACATCTCAAGGAAGGATTTTCACACACAAAAATGAAGTTTTATATACACGACAACACACAAGACATCAATGGATCACATGACACAATGAGAGATGGTTTACTAGGTGGTTTAACAAGTTTCTAAGTTAGAACTAATCAACATAATGAACAACATCAAATAACCTAGCTATTTAGACATCATCAAAACATAAACCTATAACTAAAGCAATATCATCTTCATTTGATTGGCGTCTTTTTCAGAATAGATTGTCTTCTAAGACAAATTGTTTTTTTCGTGGAATTATTCATTCTGAGGCTCAGCTGTGTGTTAGTGGTTGCGGTCAATAGGAACCAGAGACTCATTTGTTTTTATCATGTCATCTTTTCGGTCAGATTTGACAGCTTATTCGGAATTGCGTTTGTGTTTATTCAGTGGATCCATTTAACATTGTGGACCATTTTTATTAGTTTGGTACCTCTTCAGGTTTTGCAAAATCAAGATGCTCTCTTATGCATTTGATTTCGTTTGCAAGTTCGTGGGTGTTATGGAACGAAAGAAATGACATGTTATTTTGTGGTCAGGAGCGTTCTCTTGTTCAGCTTTTGGAGAATGTCCAACCTCCTTTTGGTGGTTTAAAGCTAAATTTGTTGTATTTCCATATAGATTTTATAATTGGTGCCAAAACCTTTTCTTATGTGCGGGTATTGGCTAGTTTTGTTTATTTTAACTGAACGTTTGTTGTATTTTTCGGGTGTCTTTTGTGGTACATCTTGTGTCGGGAAGATAAGTTGTTGTTCGTTTTATATTATCATTTTGATTTTTTTTAAAAAATAATTATGAGCTTAATTGCATTTGGTAACTAATTGAAACTTTCATTTCGTTAACATAATGTTTAGTGTAATATTTTTACCATATTGTAAAGGATAATGTGACCTTGCATATATTATGAATTGTCCTTAGCAATTGAGTCAAGCTTATGCGAACATATATTTTATTTTCCTCTCAAAAAAAAAAAAACTAAAATTATTTTGTTTGTTTCCACTTTCTGTTTAGCAGGATTATGGCATTGTAACATGTTGGATGGTACTTCATAGAGCTTATAAAAGAAAGCTGGTGATAGCATAAGCATGAAAGCTCTCGATCTAATTTTTGGATCTAGTTAAACTAGTTTTCTTTGCTGTGAATGTCGAGTTAAACATTTGAATGCTGCTGTATATTAAAGTTCTTATGGTAATTCAAGTTTTTATTATCTACTTAATTTTTTAAAAAATCCAGTATTTATAGAAGGAACGAAAAAAAAAAATGGAAAACGAAGCATTCAATCTTTGGTTCCTGCTCACACGATGAGTCTTGTTTCGTACTACTTCCTCCTGTCTCAAAATAATAGTCGTTTAAGGTTTGTATACGATTATTAATGAAATAATTAATTGTATTGATTTTAATGAAATTAGTACTCCCTCAGTTTTAAAAAAAGATTGTTTCAAAATGAACGTCACTTTACATTTCCAATACAATTTATGTTTTTTCTCCCAACTTTACCCTCAATAAACACTCCAACTTTTCTCTCACACAATTTTTAACGCAACATTAAGTTTGTCTTTTTCTTGGGTAGTTTAGTAAAAGTGCTACGTCTGATGATTATTTCATTTCATTCCTTAATTTGTGTGCAATTGGCTAAAGCGACACTCATTTTGAAACGGATGGAGGATCATTTACTAAAATACATTTATTAAACGTAGTTAGTGGAGAAGTTAAGTTGAATGAAATTCAATAAATAAGAGTATAATAATGAAGAAAAAAAAATATTGTATTGATATTTTAAAATGACAATTATTTTGAGAGAAAAAAAACAGTTAAATAAACTATTATTTTAAGACGGAGATGGTATGTCCAAAGGGTAGTTTTGTCTTAAAATAATTTAAGAGAGTACCAAAATGTCACTTCAATTGATACAAGACTCTTTCTAGTCTCACCCCATATAATTCTAGTTACACACAAATTTACTTAAAATTTTACAAAAATACCAAAATTGCCCTTTCCATGTAAATTTCTAAAAACCATTTTTCATGATCATTTTCAACCCTCACCCCCTTTCATCCACAAATCACCATAGATGTGCAACCAATATCAAAGATTGAATCAACATCTTTTTCATTGATTTGTACTCTATTCATAAAGGTTAGTGAATTTCATGAATTTTATTTTCCAAGAGTTTTTATTTATTTATTTATTTATTGTTAGTTGTGTTTTTCTTGTTTTGGTATAAGATCTGCTTGTGTCAACAATAATTTGATTTTACGTAGTCACTATTATTCACTATGAGAGGTTATTGTAAATTCAGTTTACGTATGTACAATTATCACTAAGGTTAGTGTAAATTTAATTTATGTATGCTAGGTTAGTGTAAATTGAGTTCACATATATATATGAAAGGTTGGTGTAAATTCAGTTTAGGTATGTACAATTACTCTCACTAAGATTTGTGTAAATTTAATTTACGGATATAGAACGTAAGTAGAGTGCGCATGCGTGATTTATACATACACACACGTAAATTTAGTTTACAATTTACGTAAACCGAGTATACATAGTTTAAAAAACTATTATATGTGAATTAAGTTTTTAGGCTTTAAGTCATTAAACTCTCAGAGCACAGGATAACATTAAGGTAAGGACAACTGTATAAAACTTCGGTGCTGACATTCCTGCTTAAATTTTTGTTTTTTTAATCACGTTCCTGCCTAGATTAATGCCACTAACTTTCAGCGATGATTCCCTAAATAAAATAAAAAACTTTCCGTGGGGATAATATATATATATATATATATATATTTTGTTTGTTTGACCAATATGATGATTTTTTTTTTTAGGAAGAACCAATGTGGGGAATGATCTCAATTATACAAATCGATCTTTTTTTTTTCTGAAGGAAGGAACAAATCGATCTAGCAAGTAAAATATATGATCCATTGTAAAACATTAAATAATAGATGTTAACATGAAGGGCTAGTTTTGCTTATGTTTTTTGGCAGAGATTTGAAGCTTCAAAAGAAATTCAAACCATCACCAACAAAGTTAGTAATGCATGTTGTTGGAAAAAAGTCCATTATACATTCACAATTTATAATGAAACACAATAATAGTAGTACAATTATGTGCAATGATTCATTCAGAAACAACAAGTTTCTGATGTTCAAACTAAAGAAATTTAAATCAAACGTTGAAGCTTTTCACAAAAATTATTAACACATGAAGACTCTAAATTCTCACTCAATAAAAACTTCCTTAACTCATTATGATTTTTTCTCACTTTTCTTCCAACTTCATTCTCATCATCCATCACAATTTTCACAGCTTCACACACACTTTCTTTTGTAAACAACCCATCTTCATCACCTTTATCAACTTCCACACCAACCTTCATCTTTTCACTCATCATTCTTGCATTCATAATATGATCAACACCGACACGTGGCAACAAAACCAATTGACACGTGTTAACGAGTGCCTCGGTTATAGAAGCAGCTCCACAATGTGTTATGAAACATCCAACAGAAGGGTGTTTTAAAATCAATTGTTGTTGAATCCAACTACCATAAACAATCCCTTTTCCTTTAACTCTTTCATTGAACCCTTCAGGTAAAGCTTCTTCAATAGACTCAAATCCAATAGGAGGCTTAAGTGCTGCAAGAAATGGAAAACATGTTAATTCAAGACCAAGTAACAACTCTTGAAACTGATTTTTTTCTAATGGACCTTCACTTCCATATGCACAAAACACCACAGAACCATTTTTGAATCCCTTAAGCCATGATTCCCATTTTTCATCTAAAGTTGTTTTTGGTGTTTCAGGTAACAAAGGACCTGAAAGTAGATATGGTTTTCCATAAAAATTTCCAAGAAATTCAGCATATGGTTCATCAAGTTCTTTGCAACCTTTGAAACCAATTGCATCAGCTAAACTTGTACCTATGTGCAAACGATCGTATAAAAATACACCACTTCCAAACACAAGTTTCCTCGATGAAGATAGAAATCGAAGTTCATGTTGATAAAGCTTGATGGATGAATCAGGGTACCCTGAAGGTGGTTTCTTGAGATCATCTACAGTTAATCCTTTTCCTTGGCTATGTCTTGGTCCATTCCAAAAATAAGATATTGAAAATGGACTAGTTATCCAATATTGAAGACTTTTTATGCCAAGTTTTTGAGTCAAATTTGGAAGCCAATATTGAAAATCAAAGAAAACTATTTGTGGGTTTAGTTCCTTAAGAAGATGTTCAATTTGTTTTTCTGTTTGATCCATTGCTGTAGCAATAAGAGGGACTAAAGAAAAAGGTACATCTGAAGATGTTTCAGCACCAAAGGGAAGACCATCAATGTGAGGAACATTGAGAGGGACAAAGGTGATGAGGTTTGGGTTAAGGTTGAGATGTTGTAACTTGGTTTGTGTTTTTTTGGGGATGAAGAATGATATTTTGTGACCTCTTTTGGCTAATTTGTTGGAGAGGTGAAGATATGGGGTCAAGTGTCCCATAGCAAACCATGGAAACATTGCTATGTGAAGAGGAGGAAGAGATCCCATGGTTGATACAAGAATGGAATGAACCAGGGACAAAGCTATACAAAATATATATGTATATGTGTGTGCGTATATACAAGTTCAATTCTATTCTATGATTTTGAAATTTGATGTGTAATGTTCTATAAAAATAAAAATTGATGTATAATGTTTTGTAAGTATACCTTAAATGGTAAAAGGCTATATAGATATTTGATATATTTGAGCGATGATTTGAATATGTGATACCTCTTTTCTCCGAAGCTAGTGTATACAAATTTTGCTTCTAGCTCTATATAACAAATAATTGATGTATAATTTTGTAGTGTGTGTATGTTTTGATCAATAAAGAGCTTGACAAACTTATAGCATACCCAAATTAAACATGCATTTAAAAAAATATAATTTCATCTAAGTAGGCAGGTTGGCCTAATCTCTCTATTGAAGAAAGACAAGGAATATTATAGAATTAAGGGCCACCTTCTCTCACCAATTGGCATATAATAGTTCTGAAAAATTAATTATATCGCTTTGCCTGGTTAGTGGATTTGAATTGGAGATTATTGTGTAATTGTTTTCCCTTTTGGTGAGAAAGCAACATACACGTTTAAAGGAGTCTCACTGATCAAATTTTATATTCATTAATCGTAGGCGCACCATTTTCTAGTTTATTTTAAAGAAATGATATTTATACAACTATTTTGTGATAACTTTTGAACAATTTTTTCTCTCATCTTTATATGATGTTCTTATCTCTTCTCTTTTTTCTCTCTCCATTGTTTTTATGTCTATTGACGATTAATACTGTTTGATTTCTTTTTCAAACCTTAATCGTTATCATATTTTTTCCTTTTACTTGATCTATGAGGAATGATGGATTAAGGTCTATTTCGACCCACATTTATCCCTCCAACTTATTTTTTCTTTTCTCAATTAAATAAAAGATATTTACATTTTTCTAGTTTCTTTTTATATGTTTCTATGATTTCGCCGTCTTCATCAGATGATGTTTGTTTTGATTTCCCGTCTTTGTATGGTATTTTTTTATTACTTATCTTGGTATGGTGTTTATCTAATTCAAGTTGAAAGATTAGTTTCAACTTAGTGCATATCCAATCATTGACTTTGACATTATCAACGTTACATATATGGATGCACAAATATTATAAGAATTTGAATATAGTCATCGTTGTAGGCTTATGTATTTTGTTATTTTATAGTATTAACATGGATGTTGTGATTTATTCACAAATTCATCTTTTTTATTTTGTGACTTTGAATTTGTATTCTATCAATGTACTATATCAATTTAAATTAATCAATATCATTTTCTTTAGCAAACAAAAACAAAAATACATGTTTGATAATCAACTGAATTAAGTCACGATACAGTAAAATTTTCCATTTTGGTCTGTCTTTTATAATTGTTCTAATTTTCGTCTGCTAATTAAAATCAAACGCAAATTTATAGATTAGACCGACCAGCATCAACCATGTGGCAAGATTTTCCGCTACATCAGTGCCTCTGTGTGATTGGGCTTCTGGAGGACCAAAATAGATAAAATATCAAATTACAGGGGTATGATTTATTTTTTACAGGGCAAATTTCGAACTTCACATGTATTAGAGGGACTATTTCAACAATTACCCCATTTTTTTTGAAATAGAAAAATAAACAAATATCAAGCTTTAGAACGACAAAACATCTTTTAGGTAAGGTGTTCAAGTATTTCCCATACAATCGGTTTTTTTTCCACTATTTTAATCTTAACAACTCCTTTGTTGGTCAAAATAAAAATCGTAAACCGTTGAAAAACAAACCAAAAACCGCAAAGAATTGAATATTATTGGATGTCTTAAGATCTTCTTTAATGAAAACAGCTCGAATTGAACTTTGAATTTTTTTTAAAAAAATCAAACCGAATCAATATACATGTGTATATATATTTTAATACTTATTGATTTATAAGTATAAAATACAGCGCTAATCCATTATTCATTGGTTTTTCAATTTTTTAACAATATTTATTTTTTTACTACTTATCTATTTCGAACATAATCGGTACGTAATTCAGTAATAGGTTTAAAAATGTGCTTGTGATAAAAAAACAAGACTTAGATCTAGAATTATTTATTAGGTTTTAGCTATGCAAAGCTGAGCTCCACCTATATTCGTATTTTCACTCCTTACAAAATAGATAAAATGATCTCTGTATACAACTAGTGAAAAACAGGCATATAGTTCACATCTATCCGCTATTAAATTGAGCTTGATTGTATATCTTTTTGACATATAATACAACTAAATAATTTTAGCAAATAAGATCTTTCTTTTTTTATATATTGTGTGTACTATTGTTGTTATTGTCAATTCAACCAAGGTTGTCAAAATCGGGGTCGAAAGGGTATAGTAAAATCGAGACTCGTAAAATTGCAATCAAAAAGGATTTTATTCAAGGACTTTTGTAGAATCGATATAGAAAATTGTAAAATCGCAATCAAAATCGATGAATTTTACCCAACAAAATTAATACTAAATATATGTTATAAACGGTATATAGTCATAAATGACTTAGTTTATAAGAAATCGTAAAATCGCAATCAAAATCGATGGATTTTGTTTATTTTAGGATTCTATTATGGATTTAAGTCGTTGAAGGTGAAAAAAGTCGCAAAATCTTGAATTTTAGGATTTAAGTTGGGATTTTGACAACAATGAATTCAACAAAAGGTATTGTTCTTATGATTGTGCGTTATACCTATTAAAATGAATTTATCTGATTTTTTAATATTATAGAAGGGATAAAGTTATAAACAAAATAGCTAAAATAAAAGATATAATTGAAACAAAGAATACTATACGAAAACTAAATATTCAATGGATCCAAAACCGGCGAAGCTCCGATGAAGCTCCGGTGAGCTTCCGCCACCGTTTTTTTACTGATTTTCCCCACTTTTCTGGCAATCGGTTACATCATCCTTCTATCCATCACCTCAATCGTCGTTTTCTCCTGGATTTCTTTCGTTTTGAGCTGTTCTCTCATCGGCTTTCTGGCGACATTTCTTGGTTTCAGTGCTCTTGTGTTCGTCTTTCTGGACCATGGTGTGTCCATGGCCTTTTATGACTTCTTTGGATTCGACAGAGGGTACGGCGGCGAAGCCACCGGAAACTGGAAAATCCTTTGCACAGGTTCTCTCTGGTTCTTGTGAGATTCATCTTACTCAGCCACCCCCTAAGGTTGTGATGGGTAATTCGGTGCGTGTGAAGATCTCTCAGGTAGAGTATGAAACAGGTTTAGCTTATTGTAGTTGCAACCTCCATGGAAGATTGACGTTGCACAAAGGTGATTCGTCATTGACGACTCAAGCTTTGAAGATGAAGCACAACAATCTATGGCCTAACCTGCGCAACTGGAATCTGACTCCTCTTGGTAAGGGCTTTTTTGAATTCAATTTCAATTTTGTTGATGATATGCGAATGATTTGGGCATTGGGGATGGTGAACTTGAAGCCAGGGTTTTTGCATTTTTACTGTTGGTCACGTGATTTCACTCCTCAAGCTCAGGCTCAGACTCATGCCCAAATTTGGGTGAGGCTTATGCACTTGCCCCAAGAGTATTTGAGGAGGAAAACTCTCTATGAGATAGCCTCTAGCCTTGGAACTCCTCTGACTATTGATGAAGCTACGCAGAATAGGCGCTTTGGAATATATGCCAGGGTCTTAATTGATGTTGATTTGTTTGAAAAACTTTTTGAATCTGTTGTTGTGGAAAGAGAAGGACACGCTTTGTCTATCATGGTGCAACATGAGAAACAACCGGTTTATTGTGCACACTGCAAAACCTTGGGACATAATCTCCAAAACTGCTCAAAATTGAGCTCTTTGAACAATGTTGATGTTATGGTACCAAAAAGAGCTCAACCTGCTACCAATCATCCTAGAACACAAGCTAAATCTAGCTTTGCTAGCAAGGCACCAGTTGGTATTTTTGAGGGACCTGATTTGGCTGGTAAGAATCTGGCTAGTGCTTCTGCTAGCACTGAACAACACTTTGTTGTTATTAACCAAACTCAAACACAAGATAACAATAAGGATATGAGTGCTGACATTGAGAATGTGGAAGTTTTATCTGTTCATGAAATTACTGAGAAGGAAGGAGTCAGTGTGGATTGGACTGAGATTGCAGTATAATCTAGAAGAACTGTGATTCTTCAACATTGACCTTCTGCAATTCTTTCGATCTGCTTATTGCAGAGAGCGAACTTCCTTCAGGGGAGGCCATGCCTATTGACAAGGATCTTACTCACACTTCAAAGGAGATGCTTATAGATGACAGTGGAAATGTTGAGAAAGTATCCAAAGAGAAGGTTGGTTTGAATCAATCCACTAACTCTGAGGTTCCTTATGAATTGGAAAATAGGTCCTCTAAGTTTGAGGTATTGAATTCATACAAACCTTTGTGAGAGTCTACTAATGGGAGGCTGTCCCCCATATCAGCTCCTTCAACTCTTGAGCAGAACAACAATACTAGGAGGCTGTTATCCCCCAGGCATGACTTGAGTCTTTTTCAAATGGGGAGGTAAAAGGCGGGAACATGTCTAGTAGTGTTGAGTTGGCTCAGCCTGCTACACAAACTATGACAACAATTCCATGTGTTGATATGCCTGGCCCTATGCCTCAACCAATCACGACTTACCATGATAATTTGACAAGTGATAAACTCCCTTTTAGCCATGTTTTGATACCTGCATCTATCACCTCTCTCCCATCTACTGCAGCCTTAAAAAGTGTGCAGATCCTTTCCAAATTTTGGGGAGATGAGGTAGAAGAGGGTGAAGATTGTAGCCTTGAGGATGCTAGTGAGGATATGCCCACTGCCTTAAAGGAAGCTTGTTCTTTGACCTTGAAACACCAAAAGAAGAAAAAACAACAACCTAAAAGAAATTATATCACTTCACCTGTGGAGGAAATCATCACCCGTTCAAAAAAGTTACCTCCAACAAACCTCTACAATGATTCTTCTATTTTGGAACATAAGGGGCCTTGGGAATCTTAACTCTCATATTAATTGGAAATTTAATCTTGCTTGTATAGAATTTAAATGTACGCATTTTCTTAGAGAATGTGGTTCTAGCTTTGAATGGCCAGTGTTTGCCTGTGTTCAACTCTCCGTGGTCGCCATTCCCACCTCTTTTCATTGTTTCTTTTTTGTCTCAGGATAGTCTTGTTCTTCTTTATTTTAGGGTCTCTCTGATGTAAAAAGGTTCATGCATCTTCTGGTTTTCTTTTATTTTACTAGCTTTGATCTAAAAAAAATTATATGATAATTTTATACAAATTAAGAAATGTAATTAATGTTATATATAAAAAAAAATGAAATTATGAGTTATTTTACAAAATGTCTTTCATCAATGATATGAGAAAGCAAAATTAAAATAATTGAAAAATGAAAATATAACAGATAATAAAATGCATAATAGAAAAAGAAGCATTGTCCTAGATAACATAATTCAGTTGGTAGGAACAATACAATGTAATATGCAGAGATTAGAGTTTGAATCACGAACATCTTATTTATTCGTTTTAAATGTGAATTTTATCAACTAGACTATTTGATAAAAAAATTATTTTTTATTAATATTGAAATTGATATATAATTTAAAACAAATATATTGAGAGGGATGAAGTATAAACTATGTTAGAGCTTCAAGAAAATTATATAACGCCGTTTTTACTAAACTTATCAACGTCATTGATTCATAATCCATTTTATTATTTTTTTTAGAAAATCAAAACGATATTCATTTATTCAAATTGGTAGAATGCATCAGATACTATTTAAATTGACAGAATGCATCACATACATAACATGATCAACATTGCTAAAAACATAAAGGGTGCATCAACGAACAAACTCACAACATCCAATACAACGACAAAATGTCTAAAGATAATATGATAAAATCTAAATCACAAGAATATCCATGCTTCTAGATTTGCAACTTGATACCGAAATCATATGTGATTGACTAAAACGGATTTTTCAATAGGAATCAATCAAACACCGCAACAATACGCGGAATTAAACAATGCTGCACAAGACGACGAATAATACAAAACTGCACTCGAACGACGAGATCACAAAAAACACAAGAAAAAATATGATATATGTGTAAATCACTTATTTAAAACGAAAAGAAGAAAAAAAGATGCTGAAGAATTATTCTAGATCAAAAAGTAACCTGAAATTTATATTAATTAAAAGAGAAAAAGAACTTAAAAAAAATATGAAGTTTCTCTCACTAAACACATAAAATCTTGAATGTGTGATCCACTTAAATTTTTTTGACAATTATTGCACATGTAAGTAGGTAATGGATGACATTTCTTTTGAGAAATGATATTTGAACAATCATTTTTAACAACTTTTGTGACAATTTTCTCTCTCATATACATATTATGTTTTTATTCTCTCTTTATTGGTTTGATTTTTGTGTCAATACTTCATTTTCTATGTAAAATTTTGGATGTCTAAAAAATTTTCACTTATATCAACGTTGAAATAACACAATTCTTTTTTTTCTTCTTCTCATTCATGGTTTGGTTCGTTGATTGACTCTTTATCCATAAAAGACAAGGAAAGTTTCAGAATTAGGGGCCACACCGACCCAGTGGCCGCTTTTTCCACCAATTGGCTGACATGCAAAAGTTCTGAAAATTAATTCATATTGTATAATTGTATAATTGTATTCTTTTGGTGAGAAAGCCACGTAGTGATAGAAGACAATGAAATGAGTCAAACTAATCAAATTTGTTAATCAAACAAATCTTGCACCCAAGATTTTCTAGTTATTTTATGTTTGATTAATACCCATTTGATATTCTACTGAGTACTGACTATCGTCACCACATAGTAAATTGCTCCATTTTTGTCTCTATTTCTCAAATGTTTTAATTTTAGCTGGTTTATCAATTAATAGTAGGATTGAAATAGGTTAGACTTTCCAACAGATATCTACGAGTTAATTTACATCAGGTCCAAATTTGATCAAACTCTTTTATAGAAAACAAAGTTAAGAAATTTTAAGGAATTAACTTAATTAAAATGATCAGACTTTAGACCATTTATTTTAAGTCTACTAGATCGTTCAACTTAAATAAATATGGGGTTAAGTATCCTTGTGAAAATTGAAATTCTAGTTGAGAGGTCTGCAATTTTGTATAGAAAGTTTTGCAATTTTGTCCTTGTAAAAGTTGCAGATTCATTAAAAAAAGGTTTTTGTTTCTGTTTCTTTTTACTTATTTTGTTGATGTGCTTCTGCTTAGGGGGAGCAAGTAGCCAGGTTTGAGTTAGGTAGTTGTGCGTTATGACAAGTATTTCAATTTTGTTAGGTTTGTTTGCGAGTTTGGAAGGGACGGGAAGGTGAAGTTTGAGGGATAGAAAATACAAAGAAAAATGGAGAAATCTTTCAAATATTTTAAGAGTAGTTTCTAAGAGAATAAATAAATTAATGCATATGATTACTATATTTTTAATTTTAAAAATAATATAACAATATAAATTAAATTTAAAGAATTCATATAAATCCTTTGAAATGCCCGCAAAAACCTCATCCAATACATTTTTTTAGTTCCTCCAAATGAGGATGGTTTAATATTGCGATGAAAAGTTAACCCCAAAGCCCTCCCCTCTTATTTTACTTTGTTTCTTCCACTTACTCATTCCTTTTTTCCCAAACCTTCTCCTCCTTTCTCCTCCAAACTCGGAAACAAAGTGTTACGGTACTAGTCTTTTCGATGTATCAGTGATTTAGGTAGTTGTGTGTTATGACAAGTATCTCAATTTTTTTTCATACGTAAAATATAGTTCAGAGACTTCGTAATTTTCTCATTATAAAAATTACAATCGTAGTTGAGAAGGTTTGTAATTTACTTTATGAATTTATAATTTTGTCCTCGTAAAAATTGCAGATGAGTAATAAAACAATTCATGAGCTGTTTTTGTGTATTTTTACTTCTTTCGTGGCTGTGTTTCTGCTTGTGTGGAAATTTTCTCATGGTAATTTTCTAACACTTAGTTAAACAAAAAAAAGGACAATCCAATAAAATTTCCATGTATACGTAAGTTCTACACATACAAACCTAGCTCTACTCACCGTTAATAAATTTAGTACTATTTAGTGATTACTTTCCTTGCTAACAGAATGGAACTAACTATTTTATTTATTTTTGAATAAGTTAGTGAAACAAACTAGGTGGCACAATATTTTGTAGTATTCTGTCTTTCTCATAGGGATATGCATCAGGTCCACAATTTTCATGGTACACCAAATTTTAAAAATGAAAGAACCTAATTAACTCTAACTTATCTATATATGTATAAGTATATGATATTTGTGCCATAGTTTATTTCATTACATTCAATAGCAACCATGGATGCTCCTTCTCCTTTGCACATAGCAATGTTTCCATGGTTTGCTATGGGACACTTCACCCCATATCTTCACTTCTCCAACAAATTAGCAATAAGAGGTCACAAAATCTCATTCTTCATCCCTAAAAATACACTCAACAAGTTACAACACCTCAATCTTCATCCAAATCTTATTACTTTTTTCCCTATCACAGTTCCACATGTTAATGGCCTTCCTCATGATGCTGAAACAACTTCAGATGTACCATTTTCTTTATTCTCTCTTATTGCTACAGCCATGGATCAAACTGAGAAAGATATTGAACTTCTTTTGAAGGAGTTAAAGCCACAAATAGTTTTCTTTGATTTTCAATATTGGCTACCAAACTTGACTCAAAAACTTGGTATCAAAAGTCTTCAATACTTGATATGGAATCCCATATCATCAGCTTACCTTGGAAATATACCAAGAAAAAGTCAAGGAAAATATTTAACCAAAGATGATCTCAAAAAACCACCTGCAGGGTTCCCTGATTCATCCATCAAGTTTCATTCACATGAGCTTCGATTCCTAGCTTCAACAAGGAAACTAGAATTTGGCAGCGGTGTTTTACTGTATGATCGCATTGACATAGGCACAAAGTTTTCAGATGCAGTATCTTTCAAAGGCTGCAGAGAAATTGATGGTTTATATGCTGATTATCTTGAAACAGTTTTTGGAAAACCTGTTCTGCTTTCAGGTCCTTTATTACCTGAGGCACCAAAAGCTAGTTTAGAGGAAAAATGGTTAACATGGCTTAAGGGATTCAAACATGGTTCTGTGGTTTTTTGTGCATATGGAAGTGAAGGTCCATTAGAAAAAAATCAGTTTCAAGAGTTGTTACTTGGTCTTGAGTTAACAGGTTTTCCATTTCTTGCAGCACTTAAGCCACCTATTGGATTTGAGTCTATTGAAGAAGCTTTACCAGAAGGGTTCAATGAAAGAGTTAAAGGAAAAGGGATTGTTTATGGTAGTTGGATTCAACAACAATTGATTTTAGAACAACCTTCTGTTGGATGTTTCATAACACATTGTGGAGCTGCTTCTATCACTGAGGGACTTGTTAACACGTGTCAGTTGGTGTTCTTGCCACGTGTCGATCCTGATCATATCATGAATGCAAGAATGATGAGTAATAAGATGAAAGTTGGTATAGAAGTTGAGAAAGGTGATGAAGATGGGTTGTTTATAAAAGAAAGTGTGTGCAAAGCTGTAAAGATTGTTATGGATGATGAGAATGAGGTTGGAAGGGAAGTGAGAGCTAATCATGCTAAACTGAGAAACTTTTTATTGAGCAGCAATTTAGAATCTTCATGTGTTGATAATTTCTGTCAAAAACTCTATGATTTGCTCTATCAATTTTAGTTTTTGTCAAAAGAAAGTTTTATATATAAGCTTTGTGTTTTCAGTCAAAAACTCTATATAGTACTTTTCCTTTATATATTGGTCTGATACTAAAGTTTTTTATATGAAGTCTATACTTTTTCTCCAAAAATATAGCTTACTTGTGTGTTTACCTCACATCATTCACTAGTTGGGATAGTATAACAAGTTGAAGGTTCTGTTATTTTTTTTTCTTCTTTTTCCTATTTGAAGTTTCTTGAAATTGGAATGTATTTTTTGTTGATAATGTTTTTTGTCAATTGATAAAAACTCTTGTTGGTTTCCACTAGTCAGGTGAAACCTCTTGTTAGTTTCTACCAGTTGATACAATTTTTTGTCGGTTTCCACTAGTCAGGAAATCACCTGACAAATCATTATCACATGACCCAGCATGTTTTTTGTCCGTTAAAATTTAAAACAATTAAGCATCTATTTAAGTCATGCAGGTGTTTAATCCAACGTGACTTAAATCACGTTTGCTAAAGCCTACATTGGTACATCCACGTAAGTTAACTCGTGTAAGTTATAACCCGTTAACTCATGTAAATTATAATTCAGAGTGAGTTAACTCATGTAGGTTATACTTCAGTTTATTCCACGTGAGTTAACTCACGTGGAAGTATTTTAATCGGAGTAAGCTTTTTTTGTTGGGAGAAGAGCAATTTTCGTTGTTATGAAGAAGTAAGGGCTTCGGCCTCTTGTAAGAGAAGAAGATAAATCATACTCCCTCCGTCACAAATTGTATGCACTTTAGGGGAAAAAGATTTCCCAAATTATATGTTGCTTTACAATACCAATGCAACATTAATGTTATTTTTTCTATTATAACCTTAACTATTTATTACTCTATCTTTTTTCAATTCTTTCATTTATCTTTCCCATATTATTTATTAAGGACAATTTTGTAAAACATCTCATAATATCTCTTTTCCATACAATATTAATTGTAGGATAATGATAAATAGTACGGAACAGTGAGCACGATAATTAACGAAAGTAGTTATTGCTTACCATTCAGCCGTGTATTCCGTAAATTGGTTGTTTTTAATAATTCTCATGTTATAATTGCCAAGCTTTTTATTAGCCATTACCCATGATTTCGGTCAAAGCATACTAGATCAGTTTTTAATTTCATAAAAATTGGAAAAGTTGGGCATTCGTCTATTCCTGTACGTGCATTTTTTCGTACCATATAGCATTGCTCTTAATTGTATTTCTTAATATGCGTGAAATGCCTAAAACGTCATATAATTTGGGACTGAGGGAGTATATGTTTGTTTCTCTTTTTTTGTCTCAATTATTATATATTCAGACCTGACCAAAATTACTAGAGTGTCACATTTTCTCCGATTTATGACAAATCTGTCACTAGAATAGGATTTTATTTTTCTATCCTTCATATTACTTGAATTGACAATCATATCATCCCTTAAATATTCTTAATTAACTTATAATAATTTTAATTAATTCTACATCATCAGATAATTAAAATTGGATTATTTCAAACAAACCTGGAAAACCTACAATAGGACATAATAGAATTATGAGGCGATACGCGACAATATTTTATGGGTAAGATATGATAGTCTAACCCATCAATAGAGATAACAAGAAGAAAATCTTGTGCATGTGTTAACACCCAAAAATTGTTTTCGGTCTTGTGGTCATGTTAAATTTTACTTCCATATCCTTAACACTCTAACTTAAAAGGACACTCACCAAAACATGTTGGAATTTCAGAGGGACGTTGTCCTTACGAGTAAAACTGTAAAAGTCAAACTATAGAACCGTACCACGAAGACCGTTCAAAGCACTGTAAAATCAAAGTCAATACCACATATCCCACTTTCTCTAAATATATGAGCTTGTAACACCCCAGATTAAGCCCTGTAAACCACAAAAACATACGAGGAAACCTCTAATGCCGAGTACAAACCCTACTCACCAACCCTAATAGGTAAAGAAGACACACTCTATTGAAGGCTTGCAAATAAAAGGCCCTCACCAACCATAATATCTTCAACCAACCATCTAAACTTTTTATCAAACAAAATAGTTGCCTCCTTCGTGTAAATAAATCAGCACATCCTTAGGCCAAAACTAGTTTGGCGATACCCATACATGATGGAAGTAGAAGAAGTTAACTTTGATGGTCCTTTTATTATGGAAGAGGATGGATTATGACCCTAACGCTCTCTTCATGGCCGAACCCTCGATAAAACCGCTATCTCGACTATCAATCCTTCCGAGCAATTTCACCCCCAACATGGTCCTCCTAATGTTTGATGAGAACCCCACGGTGCTTATTTCCATCACATGAAGTGTTTTAGCCACCTTTTCTGAGTCTCCTACAATAGTCCCATCATCAAGATACCATACATGAAGAAGAAAGTTGCAATTGTATCCGATCTAATGAATAAGAGGTTAGAACACAATAGCAATAAAGAGAGCCTCCAATGGGTCGCGTTGTTGCAATTCAATGGATGACATAATATGTCAATCCCCAAGGTAAAATCTCGCTTCGTGACTATTAGTTTGAAGTTATTAATGGTTATACTTTCTTCTTGTAGCTTTCTATTTTCTATTTCGAGAACATATTACGCTTAATTTGAAGGATATGGATAAATGGGAAGAAGATGAACATTAGACCAGGATATTAATTTTAACAAGCAGGAAAAAATTGAGATTTGTAGAAACACTTGTTACTCATAACTAATGTAATGTAAGCAAAGTTAATAGAAATTGAGAAAAAATTACAAATTTGATTAAGAGAAGTATTGTTGAGGGATCAAAATGGAACAAAAAATAGTTATGGGACCAAAGAGAAACTATAAGAGAAGTTAGAAGACCAAATATGTAATTTTGAAAAAAATTATGAAGTAACAGGTTTTAGTGATAGAAAGAACCATATGTAAGGAGTTTGAATATTGTACCTTTCAGACGCAAGTTTTACCTACAAACAATTTTCATAGGTAAAGTTTTTGAGGTATGAGCCGATAGTCCTCAATTTTGATTCACTTTCATCATGATTACACTAAGGAGGAAACTTTGTCCCTTAACTATGGGTTTTTTCATTTCTCCAATAGAGCGCTAAGTATAATGTTTTGGGGTTTTTGTAATTGAACTAAGAAATGCATCTAAATCTAAATCTAAATAGATATAAAGACAAAAAGTTTAAGGGTTAAAATTGTGTAAATAGCTTGTGTTTGGTTGATTGGGTCTAAAAGATTGTACAAGATGAATATTTATAGGCAAAATTCCTACTAGCCAAACTACATGGCCTACAATGTTTAGCCTTGCTCTGCTACTTTTGGGGATAGTGTGTTAGTTTCCCCTCATTGAGGGGGTGCATTACACCCCATGTTCGGCTGGAAACTTTCCTTTCTATGGCATGATATGTTGTCAACGTCCAAGGTGCACATCCTCCCTGAAAACATGTTCTTGCTTATCGTTCTTCGAAGTTAGTGATGCTATAAATGTGGAGTATGTGTAGAGTAGCTCATTATCCACCTCAATTGACCTTTAAGTTTGACGTATTCAAGACCACATACTCTTCGGTAGACTCTAGAAAGAATCGACCGACCCTTGTTCGACTGTAATAATGTTCAACTAACCTTCTATCAAAGAGGGGTAGCTTGCCTATCTTTAATTACTTTTAGATGTAAACAAAAGTTTGTTTAACCCTATCAACTAAAATAACTAATTTACTTTTCAAGCACCCAATAGCTTCTTGCGCAAGCATAAATCAATTGTTGCACCTAAATTTTTTCATAATCCCTTTTCTTTGATAAAGGCAAAAGAAAGCATAAAAGTCAGGAGAGGCCTGAACGTGGTACAACCATAGAGTACACACAAGAAAGTCTAAGGCAAGCCTAGACTAACCCAAAAAAGAAAAGAAACAAACATTGAATGAGAAGCAACTACTAAAGTGAAGCCGAAGTAAACATTGCTACTGAAACAAAAACTCTAAAAAGAAATAGGACATATCCAAATTTCCAGCTTCCTAAATCTTCCAAAAAGCTTTATTGAGATATGTCTTTTTTTGCACCTTTTTCGGACCGGGTTTGAATTGCTTCACTATTATTAACTCTTGTCCTTTGCAATTTCTCTTTCTTTTTCTGTCGTTTAGATAAACACCTATATCCTTGATTTGTAACTTATTTTTTCGTAAATAAAAAACAAACTATTTATCTAGTTCTGAATTTTTATTAGAATAATCCAATTCATTCTAGCTAAATTTTCGTCAATTCAACCTATAAATATTTAACAAAATATAGCTTAACAAGGAAAATAATAGTTTATCTCATATTTTAAACAAAAACATAAATCTCAACAATCATAAAGTTGTAAAATTTGTATGAAATCCAGCTCGATAAATTTAGCAAGGGAGGTTAAAAAATGAGGGAGAATGTATGCATGGTTCTACACTACTAATGCTGCCAAGCTATTTGCCACTTCATCTTGATCCCAATTGTTGAATTGACTATGATACGATATTGCCCCTTTTATAGCAGCAACTGTATCTGTAATGATGTTATAGATGGTTTGAACTGATTCCGGAGCGATAGATGCATCATTGCTGGCATTATCAATGATTTGAAATGAGATAGTTAGAAGACTTTCATCGTTAGCATTATTACTATCGGCATTGCCTTTTCCTTTATCACCATCTCTTGGTAACCCTCCTGGGATAATAGCAAACCCTGATGGAAAGGCAACTACATTGTTTGGGTTTGATCCAGTTACAAGAGATGTCAATGCTGGCTCGTCTAACGGAGCATAAATCACGTAGGAAGCAATTGTATCAGCATAACTCTCTTGCAGGTAAAAGATTTCAGTCTTGTCCTCAGAAGTATATGAATGTAAAAAAAAAAAAAAAAGCAAAATATATACATAAATATGTATATGATAAGATATGAACTGAAATGGAATATTGGTGGTAAATAGAGATTGAACTTACACTTGCGCTAAGCAAAGAAACACGATTCTCTGGATGTTTGCCAGTGAGCATGCATGCGAATTCTTGAATAGCAAGGTTTTGTGAAAGTTTATCCCACTATAATTATTCAATAAAAACAAAAAACATAAATGTGTTAGAACATCTCATGCTATGTCTTTAATAAGAAAAATGTGTTAGGGCATACCTTGCTTCTGGATTTCTCGTGCCGAAGGAAGTTGAATAATCGATTTGGGGAGACATTAAGCCAAATAGTAGTACAAAAAACCACTGATGCAATACCAGCCATATTATCCCCAATCATAACTCTAATATCTTCTGAATCAGCAGGAACAGGAGCTAGTCGCATCCATGGATTGTTAGTGGTGGAACTAAGACTGGCACAAAATCTTCTCCTCATTCTTTCAGCCAATTTCAATAAACTTGTCATCCCAATTTGTGGTATAAGAACTGATTGTATCAAAAGAAACAAGTATAAGTAATGGAAGCAATTAAAATTCTTTATTAAGATAAATAAAAAATTGTAACACAACCGCAGGCTATGTAACTTGTAATGAGTGGGACTTGTATTGAATTGGGTGAAATTGAGAGGTTAAGGAGTGATAGGTCCCTATTGCTAGTATAATAACCTTGTAGTCAAATTGGTTGTGAACTTATGTAGTACTGTATGCAACAGGGAAGTGGTAATTGCAAGGGAGACTAAAATATGTATATCCTTTTTCTCTGGATTTTAGAGAAAAAGATATGAAGACCATAGCCAGAAATAGATTTAAAACCCGAGCCTTGTATTAGTTATCCTATGCTTATATGTTAATGAATTGTTAAGGATGAATCATTGGTCTAATTATACTTAGGTCACGACCAAAGACCGAATTACTAGTGTGGTTTGGAGGGTTAAACAAAAAAATCACGGTGTCTTCTATTGTAGGAAGTGTGAGTTGGAAGTCTCACATTGCTTGAAAAAGTGATGGTTAGTTACAATATACAAGTGAGAGGACCGTAAATTTAATGTCTTAAGGTTTTCGGTTAAACTGTGGTGTCCAACTCACTTGTATGGTTGATCTTGGTTCAATGTGGATGATCCTCATGCTCCCTCTCATGACCTAATTAATAAACAATGGTATTAGAACCGATGGATCGACAAAGGGTTCGACCGGCTCCTTGCATCAAAAGTTTTCCTAACAATAGTGGTCAGATGGTGTATCGTGCTAATGCAGATGCAACAACGATGCAAGTGTATGTGGATGAGAAAGGGTTCGCTTGAGGGGGAGCATACTAGATGATTGGATGAACTTAATCTTAAGGGGGAGCATACTAGTTGAAAGTTCCACATTTCATGAAAAAGTGAAGGTTGAACAACATATAAATAAACCCAATATCTTCGGTGTAGCCTACATATAAGTGAAGCTTGGAACAGAAAAAAAAACGTACCCCGAGGATCTGCAATAAGTTTTGTTGCCATTAGTGTTTCAGACCACTCAATGTGCCGGACAATGGAAGCAAGCCAGCGTGGTGCACCAAAAGCCAAACCAGAGGTAACAAATGTCTTAAAAAGACCATTCAATTGACTATGGTCTGCTACCACATGCTCCACCCATATAACCTAATGTAATTAAACCATCAAACCAAATATATACAAAAAGTAAAAGATATTAGTAACTTAAACTACATTTACAAAACTTCTGAATAATACATAAAAATTTATTTATTCACGTAAGTTAAAAATAAGTCTAATCCTATGAAGCACGGATACGGATACGGACACCGGACATTGACACGTCGACACAGCTAATAATTTGAAAAAATCACATAATTCAGTGTAATTGTGTGGTGTCGAACACGACAAGACATGTCTAATCTGAGGAGTGTCCATGCTTCATAGGTCTAATCTAAACGGACCCTTAAAAAGCTATCAATATGGTTTGCTTATAATCAAAATTAAAAGGAGTATGTATGTATGTATAGAACCTTGGAGTTTCCATCGGGCATTCCTATAATCAAACAGCCTGAAGGTCTTTTATGAAAATTGTTTGAAGGAAAAGGGAAAATGTCCTCCAAAGATACATCAACAACAGCCCATATGTTATGAGTGAGTTGTTTGCTATATCTTGCAAAAACACACTCCCGAGTTGGTATAAAAGGACTAGGCAAATGAAATTCTGCACTCATCTGCAAATAAATAAAATGATATATATAAAGTGAAATGAGAATATTAACATTATGTTAATTTTGAAATTCTGATAGCTAACATTAATATTTTTTGAAAGGCCAAAATTTATTATTGACAATGGCATAAAATGATAAAAAGACCTAATTTATATTATGCAACCCAAGTCAGTAAAGTCAAAGAAATTGTTGGAGAAAAATCTCATTGATTGCAAAGCATTAATTCATGGAATCAAACACTATCATAAAATCACTTGATGATATTTAATTCTTCGTTTTCTCTATATAACTATAACTATAACACCTATTATGAACGCAATTCACCGCAACAAATAGATTATCAATTACTTCATTAACATAGTACTTAAAGGAAATTTAATAAGATACTATTGAACTTACCACATGCATTTTCTCATTATAGCTTCCTTCTACTCCATCTGAAAAGAATCGTAGAATCGTTGCTCTTGAGACTATGTTGCAAAATGCCGTACAATATTGATTCTAGTTCATGATCAAATAATAATACATCAGATAGACAAAGATATACTATTGTTAATTGTTGAAGTTAATTACACTTAAGATTTAAAATGAAATAAAAAATGTGTTAGCGATGTGATCTAAATCGCGTCATCAATATTTCTTATATCTTCACAACCACAACCTAATTGAAATTGATCGAAGTTGCATAAAAAACAGTTGACTACAATTCAAAAATCATGACACAATTGTCACCGCATGTGAGATTTAAAACCTTAATTGCACGATAAAAATAAGCTAAAACTGTATAAACAAAGTGACGGAAAAAGAATAAAATAGCTTACCACATCCATAAGTAATTCAACTAGTTTAGTTGGACTTATCTTAATCAATGCCATATCCCGTGAACCTTCAATCTGCAAACCTTGTCCAAAAACTTCCTTTGTTGACATTGGATCTTGGATTCGACACGAATCAAAACTAGGTAAAGTTTGAAGATCTCCAACTTCAACCATCTTAACAAGCTCCATCAACGATGCATCAACCTGACTAAATTGTTTCAAATATTCAATCTTATTGAGAATTTCGTACCTATGTTCCCTATGTTGAAGCCATACAGGATTGTTTTCTGCAAGTCCTATCTTGCACAATTCGTTCATAGCTGAACGTGCACGATCAATGATTTGATTATTGATCGGCACAGACATTGTGACCCCAACAAGAAGGTCACTTGCTCGTTGCATGTTGATGATGCGGCGGAGTTTATGTAGAATGTTGAAAATTCCTAACCCTAGAGTTTTGTTGGTATAAATATCCACATGAGCGTATCAGCTTAGAACTAATATTTATTGTGAGAAAAAAGAACCATCAATAATAGCTGTTGGATTAAACTAAAGGACCAAATTCCAAAACTAACACGAATTTTCGTTAGGCTTATGAATAATTAACTCCTTCCATGACTATCTTTGTTCTCGGCTTAATAATGCAGATGTAACTATGTTGAATTACAAACGGACAACAAGTTACGCCGTCAGGCCTTGTGGACAACCACTCAAATCCTCACAATCAACCAAAAAATTCAAGGAATTGAAGAAAGGTACGATACAAATGCAAACGTAATTGTGATAGTAAAACCATGATCTTCTTAAATTTCACCGAACCAATAGCCAAGGGCATGTGTATACGACGGAAATAAAATTGACAGGTGAGCTTCTTAGACACACAAGGAAGAACCAAAAAATGTTTCTGAGAAGAAACTAATTGAGCAAAATAATAGGAGAAGGCAACAAAGGGAACGAAAATAATAGTTGACCAAATCTTTTTCTTTTTGGGTATAAATATACCAAATTTTTATATAAAAAAAACGTAGACCAAATCAAATAAAATAAATCAATGAGTATTTAATGAGAGGAAAAATAGTGATATTTTGGTGAAGAATATATTTGATACTTTAAATTTAAAATCAGTAAGCAAGTGGAGCACACCATGAGGTTGTTTAGAGTTATTCTCTTCATATTGTTACGCATAACACTCTAAAAGTTTGGACTAAGAAAGGGTCAAAAGGATTGTGAAAAAGAAGAAAAAAAAATACATGCAATTGAAGTTTTAACCGGTTAGAAAAGACCGACTAAATCGAAAATTCAAACTGAACCTAATCCGAAAAAGTGTCCGACCTTGGTTCGTTTAAAAACCGAATCAAACTAACTTAGTTCAGTCCTCAACTTTTAATTTTGAGATCCAAAGAACCAACGAACCGAACAAATGTCAACACCACCCCCCATTTTACTAATAGCATCCCTCCTCACACACACTTAATCTTAGGCCCAACATTGAGCCTCAACTGGAAAAAGTACTCCTCAGTCCCACAATTTCTTACTTCAGTTCACTCATCATCATCATTAGTCATTAGTATCTTAACATTTGTTTTTGTTGTTATTAACTTGTTATGTATGCTTAATTTGAACTATCATGCATGTATTTACTATGGTTTTTCTATCTTGAAGTTATTTATAGAAAACATGTGCCTTGTTTGTGGATATTTCAAGTTTGAATTTGTAGTAGCCCTTTGATTTGAATGTGACATATCATTACCAGACTTCTATCTTCTATTTGATGATCTAAAAAAAAACACAATTTCTATACCTTGCAGCATATATTACTTAAATTTGAGTGAGATTGATAAGATATGCATTCAAATTTTGCACTTGCTAGGAGTTTTTCAATTGGTAATTTACTAAATTGATAACATAGTTGATGCAGTTTTTCAATTGGTTATTTTTCATGGTACTTATCATCATTAGTCACTAATATCATACTCCTGAGGAGTGTGGATTTTTAAGGTGTTTTCTGAGGTATTTTCAAACAAAACTAACTTCAATGCAATTTACGAGTTCCGAAACCTAACCGCACCCGCGGTTTTTCAACCCTCAGTTGGAAATGCTTTGGTTTGTATTGAAAGTGTGCACTGTACTGCTTCACTTTAACATGCCTTAGATGGACTTAATTTATATTGAATTTTTGGATGACTATAAGTATTCAATGACCATTTATGCTCTGCACTGGTGTATTAACATGCCTTGATTTGTAGTACAAAACCTGCTTTTAACCTACAAAATACTAGAGTAGAATAACTATTAAAGACACAAAATTTTCATTGACAATATGATCATGTTTAGTCCACTTTCCTCAACAAGATATCATCATTTGTTCTACAAAGAATTAATAGATGACAGAAAAATGAATCATGTCAAGGGGACTAAATTCTTAACAATCCTTTCTAAAAACAACTAAAACAAATGAAAAGAAAACAATAATGTCTTTTGGAATGATTTCCTGAATCTTTGCACAGCCTTGACACCAAAACTAATCGTGAATAGGACTCTAAATGTCCTCTTCAGAAGGAGACATTTTATCCTGATCATTTGCTGCACCAGCTGAATCTGAATTACCATCTTGAGCAGTAGCAGTAGAAGCAGCAACGGCAGAAGATTCTCCAGCTGATTTCTCTTCCTCAAGTTCTGCAGTAATCTAATTAACCAATAGATAAAGATTGTTAATTCAAAGATACTCACTTTTCATAAGACAAAATGTGACACATTCTCTAACACTCTTTCTAACACTTTATTTATTACCGAAGTGAAATTTATGTAAGTTCTACCATTTTGAAATATAAACCTGTCACAAATTTCAGTCAATATCAAAGAAATTAATGTAAAGATTGTTAACATGGTTTTCTTACTTCAATAGGGCCTTTCGCTGCAATGAAATTCACACCAGTCCAGTTGTGAGTTCCGTAATCAGATGTCATTGAAACTGAACATGCTGCCTTATTGTGACACGAACGACCATCTTTGTCAGCGGGACATTGTAGAGATAAAGAAGTTATCTGAAATATTCCCTGCATGCAAGACATTGAAACAAATAAAAATACTATACAAGAGAAAAAGAACTTTACATTCATAAGATTCAAAGTTTGATTTAATGAGATTTGAAGTTTAATTTAATGAGATTTGGAACTTTACATATGCACTTATACCATCACGAAAGACAATCTTTGATACAAAACCAGTCGCAGAAACTACGCTAACATGACGACGATGATCATATGCCTCAGATAGTTGATATACAGCATCCACCAAATCCTGCAAAATAATTAATTAATTGCAAAACCATATAATATTTAATGAATGAAATATAAAATTGCATATGAAAAGTGAAGATTGAACAGTGTTATGCACCTCTCCCTGGTTCAAATTAGTGGTATACAACTTGCCAGAAGTAGTTTCAGTTTTTGCAGGAATCCATTCAAATTTTCTCTTGATAGGAGAAGCCAATAGCAATCTTGAAGAATCAATCATTCGAATCGTGATCTGTATGCATCATCATTCACTGAAGAATCACTACCATTGCCTGCCTCATTCATTGATGCATCATCTTTCTCAAGACCTTTCTGATCAGTAGTTGAAGAATCACTCAATGCTAAGTCATTGCCACTTCCTATCTGATGATCCTCCTCCATTTTTGCACCTTCCTGATTCATCGCTACATCATCATCACCACTAACTTCTTTCTGATCAGCAGTAGTGGAACTGATCATCTTTTGTGCCTCATTCTCCATTGTTTGGTCACAAGAAGAATCAAAATCAAGAAAGTAACTATGGAATGTGAAGAGAGAGAGAGAGAGAGAGAGAGAGTTGGATTTGATTTGCATGTACACAAGGAATTATATATTTATAAGAGTATGGAGAGACAGCTAAGAAGGAAAAATGCAACTAACTAGTTCTAACTTCTAACTAATCAACTATACCATAACAGAAAACTGCCAACTCATCATTAACTGTTAACCATTTGAAAATTCTTTTAAGTTCTTTTCTTTTTGGTTTTTTAAAATTCTTTAGGTTTTGTTCAACTATGTGTGTATATATGTATACATATATATACACATATGCATATGAACGTCTGTTTTATTAGGGCATTTTAAAAAAATTATTATGACTTTTAAGGTAAAAAAGGGGATAAATAAAATAGCATTATGAATGAAGAGTTTTCTAAGAAGGAATTATGTAACTAACTGGTTATAAATAACTAACTAACTGCTTCTAACTAATCAACTACGTATAACTGAAATGTCCCAACTCATCAATAATTGTTAACAATTGAACATTCTTTATAACTGAAATGTCCCAACTCATCAATAATTGTTAACAATTGAACATTCTTTAAGTTCCAACTGATAACCTTGAGAGGTATAAATTTATTGAAATCCTTGAGAGGTATAAATTGATCAAATTCCCGTTCAACCTTTATTCTGTGAATTTTCTTTTCTTTTTAGTACTGTCTAGTAAATTTCGAAAAATGGTAACAGACCCTTGCTTTGCAGGTCAAACACTGAACTGTTTAGGCAGCACAAGATCTATTTTTCATGGGACAATTAGGTAGTTGTCATTGCTGTGATCAAGTATTTAGTACTAAATAGCGTATCATGGAACAATAGTGCCACTATAGCCTCTAATTGACAACATTTTTGTCAACTACGCAAAAGTGCTATAGCGCCACTCTGCTAAGGTGTTAAGGAACATAACTAAGTTAGAATTTGAATGCAAAAAAACATCGATGTGAAAATTTAACTGATCAGTGGGCGTGAGCTTGGGGCGATGCACCTCTAGATTGTAGTTATGCTTAACTGTGTTAAGGCACGTAACTAATCACCGACATATACATGGCTGATCTAGCTGTCGTTAAACCCATCAGGGTTGGAACTGGCTGGTAGATTAGATTGTAGTAGACTTGTTGAAGGACTAGATGATAAAAAATTAATGAAAAAAAATGCCTCATCCTATATTATTGTTTTTTGTTTTCTCTTATTTGTATAAGGATTGAAGTATCATTTATACAATATAACTTAGCTGAAACTACATTGTTCAAGATGGATGAATCCCCTTGCTTTATAAGTGTCTCCTCTTATAGTCCTCACTTCCACGACCTAATGGGTCTCTCTTTAGATGTTCAGGCCCATTAAGTTAACCCTCTTAGATCCACATAGCTCCTCCGTACATGTACTGCAGCGTGCGGAGGGGTTCATTAGTTCTTTGCAATGATCGTTCGTACAGGACACGTGGAGTTAGGACCATGTGGCATATTATGACATGCTTCCAAGAGGACCACAATGTTACTTGGACAACAACTTAAAAAACAGCTGGTCATGTTAAACGTAAAGCTCATGTGACCTGGATGATCAAATTGAGGTAAGCATGTTCAAGGTTGATCTCACGTAACTTGAACGGTCAAGATGAAAGTGGAGCTCACGTGACCTAGACAGCCAAGCTGAGTTAAGCATATTGAAGGTGAAGTTCATGTGATCTGGACGATCAAGTTGAGCTAGGTATGCTGAAGGTGGGGTTCATGTGACTTGGATGATCAAGCTGTGCTAATTGCATGCTGAAGGATAAGCGCATGTAACCTAGAAAATCAAGTTGAGCTTGGCATGCTGGAGATGGAGCTCATGTGACCTAGACGATCAAGTTGAGCTAAGCATGCTAAAAGTTGAGCTCATGTGACTTGGACAATCAAGTTGATCTAGGAATGCTGAATGTGGAGCTCACATGACTTTAATGATCAAGATGAGCTAATCATGCTAAAGTCCGCCATACCAATCCACAATCCATAAAGCATTAAGCTTGTCAAGGCGTAAATATTTGTTCTTCATAGGGTTGACATGTACCAGCCCATTGTCTACCAAGGGTCAAGTCTGTCAAGGTGTAGATCATAGTCACCTAATTCGCTGCCAACCCATGCGAACCGCGAACCAATTTGCGCGTACCGGTTCACGGTTTTTTTGCGTTCCCAATTCGTGCAAATTCGTTATGTAATTCCTGGAAGAGGCGAATCATGTTGAAGATAGAAGAATCCAACCAAAACCAATAGAAAGTGGGTGATATAAAGATGAAGCGGTTTCCAAGAGAAAGTGGGTAACAAAGAAGAAGCTGTTTTGGAAAGAAGAAGCTGTTTTGGAAAGATGAAGTAGTTTCCAATGTTTTGGTAAAGCAAATCAATTGCCCCCCACGTGATGTTTACTTTTTTTTCCCTGATGAAGCACGTGATTGGTTAATGTGAAAGAAACTAATTATTTTTAGGGAAGATAGAAATTAAATAGTCAGACCTCTACTTTGACCCTTTTAGGGATGATAGGGTCAACCTTCTGGAAAGTCAACAGCCCACCAAATGTCAAGTCTGTTAAGCCCTAAACAATTATTCTTTATAGCGTTGACCTATGTCCATAACTTAATTTTCAACAATTCAACCTATACATAGTTAACAAAACATAGTTTAACAAGGAAATTAATTGTTTATTCCATATATAAAATAATGGTTATGTTAACTTGTGCTCTTAGGGCACATGTTAAGCTTTAATTTATTTCCATTAATGGTAAGAATTTAATGAAAAAAAAATAATATTAAACATTTTGAGCAATAAATTAACACAATTTTCAATACATAATTTCTATTAGTAGAATTCTTAATATTAATAGAATTCTTAATATTTTCAATACATATTTGCACAAGTTAACATTTCTCATGAAATAAATACATTAATCTCAACAATCATATGGTCGTAAAATTTGTATGAAATCCAGCTCAATATTTATGACTTTAGCAAGGGACGACAGAAAATGATGAAGAATGTATATATGGTTCTAAACTACTATGCTACCAAGCTATTTGCCACTTCATCTTGATCCCAATTGTTGAGTAGACTATGATACGACACTGCATCTTTTATAGCAGCCATTGTTTCTGTAACCATGTTATAGATGGTTTGAACTGATTCCGGAGCAATAGATGCAACATTGTTGGCATTATCAATGATATGAAATGAGATAGTTAGAAGACTTTCATCATTAGCATTACTATTGGCATTGCCTTTTCCTTTATCACCATCTATTGGTAACCCTCCTGGGATAATAGCAAACCCTAATGGAAAAGTAACTACATCGTCTGGGTTTGATCCAGTTGCAAGAGATCTCAATGCTTGCTCGTCTAAAGGAGCATAAATCACGTAGGAAGCTGTTGTATCTGCGTAACTCTCTTGTAGGTAAAATATTTCATTCTTGTCCTTAGAAGTCCATAAATGTCAACAAAAAAAAATTAGGTTGTATTGTAAGTGCTTAAAATAAAAAACAATCTAGAGATTTAATCATATTTTATTGTCATGTCATAATATTATTTCATAAATATATACATAAATATGTATATGATAAGATATGATTGAATGTTTTTATAAAATTGTTTGCACTGTCTATATAGTAAATAAAATGAAAAGGGAATATTAGTGGTAAATAAGGATTAAACTTACACTTGCTCTAAGCAGAGAAACACGATTCTCTGGATGTTTGCCAGTTAGCATGCATGCAAATTCTCGAATAGAAAGGTTTTGTGAATATTTATCCCACTATAATTATTCAATAAAAACAAAGAACATAAATGTGTTAGAACATGTCATGATATGTCTTTAATAAGAAAAATGTGTTAGGGCATACCTTGCTTCTGGATTTCTCGTGCCGAAGGAAGTTGAATAATCGATTTGGGGAGACATTAAGCCAAAGAGTAGTACAAAAAAACAGTGATGTTCCATTAGGGTTATTTGCACTACCAGCCATATCATTTGCAATCATAACTCTAATATCTGCTGAACCAGCAGGAAGAGGAGCTAGTCGAATCCATGGATTCTTAGTGGTGGAACCAAGATTGGCACAGAATCTTCTCATCATTCTATCGGCCAATTTCAAGAAACTTGTCCTCCCAATTTGAGGTATAAGAACTGATTGTATCAAAAGAAACAAATATAAGTAATGGAAGCAATTAAAATGCCTAAAACATTATATACTAATGTGACAATGTGTAAAACAAATAAGCTTTTTCACGTCTCAAAATTTGGAAAAATTTCTTCTTCTTCGATCTTTAGGTATTCATGATGAGTTAGATTTTGACTGATTCTCTAATAATGTAGTGAAAACAAAAATAGGAAATGGGTCATAATAGATGTAGGTGTTCATTGGTGTCTTCTTTGAGGATTTTCAAGAGTCAAGGGTCCATCATATTTTCTATATTTGAGTTTATCATCCAGTGATGTAGGATGTCTTCACATAGTTGTGTGAAATTCGTGATGTCTATAGATTTGTTTCAACTCTTTATGTTTGTCAAAATGAAATTTATTATCTTATATATTCTTCTTCTTTAAAAAATGCAGGCTTCAATAAATATATTTTTTTAGATAATACAAACCAAAATCATTTTATCTCTATCTTAATATTTATTTATCTTCTTTTTTTTACAAAAATAAAACGATATTCATTCATTCAAATCGATAGATTACATCAGATACAAACATCGCTAAAAACGTAAAGGGTGAATCTACGAACAAACTCACAGCACCTAAGTTAATAGCATAAAACGGCAAAATGCCTACAAATAATATGATAAAACCTAAGTCACCGAAATTCACATGCTTCCGGATCTTCAACGTTGACGCCCAAATAATTGGTTGAATTTGTAAGTGAATGATGCCGATCTTTCGATAGGAATTAAACGAACACCGCGACAAGACGCGAAATCAAACGTCGCACAAGACGACGAACAACACAACGCCGCACTTAGACGACGAAATCAAAAAAAAACACACAAAAGAAAAAACTTGATATATGTGAAAACCACTTATTTAGATTGAAGGAAAAGGGAAAAAAGATATCGACGGGTAATTCTAGGTCAAAAAATGATCTAAAACCACCCATCCTCGATGAACGAATGAGAAAGAAAGTTTAGAGAGAAGTTGAAGTTTCTCTTACTAGAAAACTAAGGCCAACGTGATATCGCATGATATATTTATTTATCTTCTATAATACAACTTACATGCTTCGGAATGTTCGTTTAAATTTGTAGTTTTTTTTATTAGGCTTTTGCCCTCTTTTATACAAAAAAAATAAATAAAAATACAACTTACACACATTTCAAAAATACAAACAAAAATAAAATAACACCCAATTATTATTATTGGTCAAGAAAATATAACCCCTTATTTTAAAATTCATTTCTCTTATCTATAGAAAGGGCTGACACAAGAGGTTGCTACAAAATCATAGGAAGGGCTACACTACTTCATTTCTCGCCAAGACCTTTGTCTTTTGGGTGAAGATCCATTTTACCTATGTAAGTAAACTATTACTTCTATTTTTGTTTTTGCTTACAAGATGATTGTTGAATTAGCTAATGATTAGGATCACTTGTATTGAATTGGGTGAGATTGAGAGGTTAAGGAGAGATAGGTCTCTATTACTAGCAGGAATTGTGATTTGTAATTTTTTCAAATGCGATTTCTACCTTAGTCAAAATGGTTTTGAATTTTCATCTTCTTTTTGGTTATTTTATGTTTTTTATTGGTTGATATTTTATGTGATGCTAAGTTAGTATTGTATGCAAAAGGGAAGGGGTAGTTTGACAAGAGGGTAAAATATGTGTATCATTTATTCCAAGGGCTTTAGAGAAAAAGATAGGAAGACCATAACAAGAAATATATTTAAAATGTGAGCCTTGTATCAATTAGCTCCCAGGCTTATATATTAATGAGTTGATAAAAATGAATTGTTTCAAAGAATTAGAGTTTAAATTTTAGTTGGAATAATAATTAGTGAAAAACGCCGAATATTAGGGCATGTTCCTTTGTAAACTTGTGGGTTAAAACTACAAAAGCATGGTGCCTACTATTTTAGCAAGTGTGAGTTGGAAGTCGCATGTTGTTTGGAAAGGTTAAACGACAATATATAAGTGAGAGGACTTATAATCAAATGTCTTAAGGTTTTGGATTAGACTATGGTATCTAACTCATTTTGTGGTTGCTCTTGGCCTAAATTAAAGTGTAATCATCGGGCTACGCCTCATGACCTAACAACGGTATCAGAGCCAGTGATTCGATGAAGGGTTCAACCGGCTCCTTGCATCAAAAGCTTTCCTGACAATGGTGTTCAGTCTTATAAATCGTGGTTGTGTCTAACACAACCCCATAAAACCGGTTTGTGAGGTGAGGATTGTCCCCACTTATATAAATACATTGTCAAGCCATCTCTTATATGATGTGTTACTCTTTAACACACCCCTTCATGACCAACACTATTGGGCTTGGTTCGTGGACATAAAAGGTGGATGACCCAATTGCAGAAACCTAATAACTAGTGGTCCAATGGATCTTAACATAGGTTTTGATACCATCTTAAAAAATGTGGTTAAGCCTAACACAAACCCATAAAACCGACTAATGAGGTGAGGATTGTCCTCACTTATAAACACATTGTCAGACTACTTCTTATGAGACGTGGGACTCTTTAATATGCAGGGTGCGTGATGCAAAGACAATAAGGGGTGCAAGTGTATGTGGATAAAAAAACTTTAGCTTGAGAGGGAGTATACCTAGATGATTTGATGAACTCAAACTTATAAGAGGGAGATTATTTGGGTAAATGTGAATTAGATGTTCCAGATTTTATAGAAAAATAAAGATTGAGCAACACATAAATGAGATGACTTATATTGTGATGTGAGTATCAAATTTAGGCGACCAAATTGAATATTTGAGTTATCCTAGGAGACCACATTGAATATATAAGTTATATAAAAATGTCTTTAGAAAGCATGGAACAAGAAAAATAAACATACCTCCAGAATCTGCAATAAGTTTTGTAGCATTCAGTGTTTCAGACCACTCAATGTGACGGATAATGGAAGTTAGCCAGCGTGTTGCACCAAAAGCCAAAGCTGAGGTAACTAATGGCTTAAAAAGATCACTCAATTGACTATAGTCTGCTTCCACGTGCTCCACCCATATAACCTAAGGTAATTAAAACATCAAACCAAATATTAATTAATTAAACAGAACTAAAACAAAAGTGAACTATTATACTCCATTTTTGTTACATAATAAGTGACATACTTGTTTATTTTACATGTATTAAAGAATGATATTATTGTACCCAAAAAAAAAAGAGGAATGATATTATTAATTTTACCAAATTCAATTTTTAAGTATTAGTGTATTCCTCAAATCGGGATTTTATTTCAGGTCGAAAGGGATTAGCAAAATCGCAAATCGTAAAATCGCAATCAAAATCAAGGATTTTACCTAAGCAAAAATAATGCTAAATATACGTTATAAATTGCATATAGTCATAAATGATTCAAAGTTCAAAGTCCACAAAATACATGTACTTAAATGACTCAAAGCGTAGATGCCAAATATAAAGCTAAACTATCTAAACAAAATACTTAAAGGCAAATCCTAGATGCCTAACAAAATACTTGATCATAAGTGAGTAAGTGGCTATTAAGTTTCAAGGCAAAGATTGGATGCCTAAAAAAAATACTTAAAGCAAAGCCTATATGCAAACATAAATCACAAAGAAATTGCCAATTATATGGACAATCCCCATCATATCAACATGTTCATCTTCATCAATCTCATCATTTCCCCCATTACATAATTGGGTCATGGGTACAAAACGGGTCATTTGATGAACATAGTCAAAAACTGACCTGTATCAAAAAATGAAAAAATCTATCAAAATCCATTAAAATACTGCGGTTTTGAACGGATTTTACGATTTTGTGCGATTTTTATAAAATTTTGCCTGTTTTTGGGATTCTGATAAGTACTTGAGTCGTTGAAGCTAAGTAAAGTCGCAAAATCCTAAATTTTGGGACTTAAGTCGCGATTTTAACAACAATGTATTTAAGACTAAAAACTATCAATATGGATTCTTTATAATGAAAATAAAAAGGAGTATATGTATGTATAGAACCTTGGAGTTTCCATCGGGCATTCCTTCAATCAAACAGCCTGAAGGTCTTTTATGAAAATTGTTTGAAGGAGATTGTAAAATGTCCTCCAAAGATACATCAACAACAGCCCATATGTTATGAGAGAATTGCTTGCTATATCTTGCAAAAAAGCACTTCCGAGTTGGTATAACAGGACTAGGGAAATGAAATTCTGCACTCATCTACAATATAAATAAAAGCGTGCATGTAACATTATGTTAATTTTGAAATTCTGATACCCAACATGAATATTTTTTGAAAATCCAAAATTTGTAATTAACGATGACATAAAAGACCAATTTGACAATACATACAGAAGACAAGACAAGTAAAACTAGCAAGAATTTTCACACTAAAAATCCATTTTTAATGATAACCAGAGCAACACTTGTATAGGCATAATCACAAATATTGATTTCATCCCAACTAAATTCATTAACTGATTTCCTAATTTCTTCAGCATTTCAACCTTCTTGTAGCCTGTAATGACCACAATTTTTATAGAAACCAAACTTGAAACCACAAACACTCCCACTTTTTTAGTAAACAAAAAAAAAACACTCCCATTTTCTCACAATTATATGCTAAGAGTATAATAGAGATCTTCCAAATATATAGTATTATGCAACCAAGTCAGTAAAGTCATAGAAATGATTGGAGAAAATCTTCATTGATTGCAGTGCATTAATTCATGGAATTAACTTACTAGGAGTATCATAGAATCACTTGATGATATTTAATTCTTGGTTTTCTCAGTTTCTTTATTAACACAGTTCTTAAAATCGCTTGATGATATTTAATTCTTTGTGTTCTCAATTTCTTTACAAAAATAGTACTTAAAGGAAAATTAATAGCATATTATAGAACTTACCACATGCATTTTTTCATCATAGCTTCCTTCTATACCATCTGAAAAGCTTTTTAGAATCCTTGCTCGTGAGACAATGTTGTAAAATGCCATCGACCATTGATTCTAATTCATAATCCAAATAAAAATAAATCAGATAGAGAAAGATTTACTATGATTAAATGTTGAAGTTAATTACACTTCAATAAAAATATGCGTTCGCGCCATGTTGATCTAAATCGGGTCAATGTTTCTTATATCTTTGCAACCACATCCCATATGTGATTGATCGAAGTTCCATAAAAAACAGTTGACGAAAATTCAAAAATCACGGTTGCAATTGTCACCGTAATGTGAGATTTTAAACCTTGATTGCACTGTAACAATAAAAAAGAAAAAGAAAAAGAAAATGAAAACTTACCACATCCATAAGTAATTCAACTAGTTTAGTTGGACTTATCTTAATCAATGCCATGTCCCGAGAAGCTTCAATATGCAAACCTTGTTCAAAAACTTCCATTGTGTACATTGAATTTTGGTTTCGACACAAATCAAAACTAGGTAAAGTTTGAAGCTCTCCAACTTTAACCAACCTAACAATCTCCATCAATGATGCATCAACCCTACCAAATTGTTTCAAATATTCAATATCATCGAGAATTTCATACCTATGTTCCTTATGTTGATGCCATACATTGTTTTCTGCAATTCCTATTTTGTACAGTTCTTTCATAGCTGAACGAGCACGATCAATGATTTTATTGTTGATCAGCCCATCAAATATTGAGACTCCAGGAAGGTCACTTGCTCGTTGCATGTTCAGGGATGCATGTTTGGGTAGAATATTCAAAATTCCTAACCCTGGAGTGAGAAATAATACTTGATGTGAGAAACGAGAACCATCAATAATAGCTGTTGGATTAAATTAACCAAACTGATTCTAAACCTAACTTAATTAAAAGTGACAAGTTTTTGGTTAGGTTTGCGAATAATTAACTCTGTTAATCGCTATCTTTGTTATCGGCCAAATAATGCTTATGCAACTATGTTTTTAACCAATCTTCTTTCAGGACAACCACACAAATCCTCACAAACATACGACGTATTCAAGGAATGGAAGAAGGTAAGAAACAAATCCAACCGTAATTGACTGCCCTAAACTCATAAAAGAAATAATAATACCCTGATCTTCTTAAATTTGACCTAACCAATGGCCAAGGTATGTGTATGCGATGGAAATAACGATGATAGGTTAGCTTCTTAGAGCCCGTTTGTTATAGCTTTTTTAAGAAAAAAATCACTTATTTTAGAAAAATAATCACTTTTAAGAATTTTGCATCTGTTTGTTACAACTTATTAAGAAAATCAGAATCTAAAAAAAAATTAAAAACGGCTTCAAATGAGAAGCAGTTAAGAGCAACTTCTCAAAAAATAGATTTTTTTTAGATGAGAGAGAAAATAATTTTTAAAAGATTGAACTAATTTTGTAACAAAAAATCCCTTTTATGTAGTTGTATCGAAACAAACTAGATTATTTGTTTAAAAAAAGTGATTTTTATAAGTGATTTTTATTACGGTAAACAAACGCAAAATAAATTTTGATTTTTCATAAAATCTCTAAACTATAATCTCTAAATTATTTTACGTCAAAATCACTTCTATTTTAATCCGCAACAAATGGACCCTTAAGGAGAGAAAACTAATTGGGCAAAATAATAGAAGCCAATAACAAAGGGAACGAAAATATAGATGTGGCAGAACACTTTTTTCTTACGATGTCGAAGAACAGTTATATTTTCGTTTTGTATTTTTTTTTTAAAATATAGGATTTTTGTTTTTTTGAATAATTAAATCAAAAAATAGGATTATGCATCGGAAATTATTTTACACCGGGTATTTAACCCGTGCGTTGCACGGGTTTCATTAAAATGTGCTTAAAAGTGTTTTTTTTTCTTTTTTTCATGCGTGTGAAAGCTATTGAAAAAACTTAAAATATGTGTTGAACTTTTTCTTGTCTTGTAACCCAAAAAAAAAACTCTTCTTTTTTATAGAAAGACACTTAAATGGATCAAAACACAATTCTCCGAATCCTCCAAACAATCGAATGCTTAAAATAAAATTTCGTTGTCTCACAAATGAACGTAAAATAAGTAAAACATAAATGCAAAAATATGATATCAATATCTCTGGTTATATAATAACAAAGGAAAAAAGCATGTCGTGTGTAAGGTGTATTTGATGAAATTAATCAAAAGAACAAATAGTTTTTCAATCAAATAAAATTCATAAATAAGAATTATTCAATCATAAGTTAGGTACATGCTATATGCTAAAAGTAAGAAAACAATTTACTTGAATAACGCTTTCACAAAAATAAAAACTCATTCTCAAAAATTAAAAAATTGAATAACCTCTAAGCCTAGTTTCATTGATATCCTTCTTATATTGCCATTACAACAATCACATGACTATCAACTTTCAATATTTTATTTCTCATTTTGTTTCTTGTTTCCTTTGATTAATTGCCTCCAACATAAATTATCTAGCGATTTTCACAATGAAACTTTAAAATAAATAAGAGCTAGTATGTGTATATGACAAATTAGAGATGAATATGTTGTTATTTTGACACACGCATGAAAACATGGCTCCAGATGCTTGCATATATTTTTTTATTTGATACTTGTTATTCTTCTAATCAATTAAAAACTTGCTACAGGGGAAAAAATTAGAGAACTTGCTATAGAAATGCTTGAATATCTTTCATATTTTGCTTCTTGATGAACAAATATGAAAAAATAAAAAAGGTTTGCTATAATAATGAAATAAATAAGACCAACTAAAAATCAACTAAATTTGATGGTGTATTTACCTGTAGTAAGAGTTTTGAAGAGTTGAATTTGGATTAGGAGACTAAAACTTTTCAAAAATTGTTACTTCACTTTTTGCAACCAGTAGAATGGTTGGATCAGAATTCTAATTGTCACAAATTGAAAATGGAGTTAGCATATAACCATTTTTGTAAAGCACTGAAAATATGCCGGAGAATTGTTATGGTGAGATGTGAGAGATCATATACATGCATATCATTGGTGAGTTAATTCGTTAATTCTCACTTTAAGAGACATATGGAAGGGTAGTCGAGTTTGCATGAAAATTAAGATATTCTGTTTGTAAACGTATTAAATAAGTGTACAACAACTTGTACAAAAGAAAAAAGTCTACAGAAACAATAGATATACACAAATGATGACACAACATGATAAGAATGAAAAGCTCATCAGCGAGGAGAAATGTTAGGGATTGTTGCATTTTAGAGGAAATTTGTTAGGTTAAATTGGTGCGCTGCATTTTAGATGGAATTTGTTAGATTAAATTGCTGCTATCCTAATGCAGCATTTTAGAGGGAAATTATTAGGTTAAGTTACTGCAGACCTAACAAAATTAATAAATAAGGATGACTTATTTCCATAATTAACCCAAAATTAAACATAGACCAAATCAAATAAAACAAATTGTATTTTTCCTTACCTTTCTTCCTCCCTCTCTTCTCTCCTTCTCAAACCCTAGTCATCACCCATTTCTTCTTCTTTTCTAGAGCGGTGATTTAGGGTCAATTTTGACCCAAAAATCACTCATCCGAATTGTTTTTCCTTCTATCCTAATTGAATAAGTGATTTCACATATTTTCTGTTTTCTTTCGTTTGTTTTTGTGATTTCATCGTCTCTGAAGGACTTTGTTTGTTTTGATTTCCCGTCTTTGTGCGGTGTGTTTTTTATTTCCCGTCTTAGTGCGGTGTTAATTTGATCTAGGTTGAAAGATTAGCTTTGAGCAAGTGCAGATCCGATCAATGGCAATGACTTTGACGTCGTCAACGTTGCAGATCCGGAGACATGAATATAGTTGTATTAGTCATATTTGTAGGCATAGGTACTTTGCCGTTTTATGCTATTAACATGGATGTTGTGAGTTTTTTTCACATCCTTTTTCTTTTTAGGGAATTTGGATTTGTATTGTATTGATGTACTCTATTAATTTAAATAAATGAATATCGTTTATTTTTGTAAAAAAAATAAATAAATAAAACAAATCGTAATCAAGGAGTATTTAATGGGAGTAAAAATAGGGATATTTTGCTGAAGAATAAACTTGCTACTTTAAATCAACAAATGGAGTAGGTAGAACATGTGGTTTTTCAGAATTATTCTCCTTTTGTTACGACTTACGCATAGCACTCCAATAATATGGATTAACAAAAGGCAAAGGCATTATCAAATAACCATTTTCAACAGTTTTGGATTGGTTTTTTCTCTTCCTAAAATTGCCCCTAATTTTTAATACAAATAACTTATGTAATAAATAGATAAAAATAAATTAAATATTAAAATAAAAGTGTAACAAACACAAATGTCGGCATTATTTCATTTATCATTTAAAAAGTTTAACAAACTAGATGAATGTATTTATACTTACTTTTTCATTCACTACCAAAAAATTACTTACTTTTTCATTATCCCAATTATACTCTTAAACAGCAACTTAGATTGTTGTTGGTATCATTAAAAAAAATAAGAATTTAGATTATATTTTTTGTTATATTGTTGGTTTCATTGAAATATATAATCATAGTTAGTTTGATCTGTTATAATTTGAAAGAAAAAAACATTTATATTTTTTCTTTTAATCAAAATTAAAATTTCATATAAAAACAATGTTCATAATTTTCAAACATTATCGCAATAACCCTAAAAAAAACATTAGCGCAATAAAAAGAGAGAAAAGATAAAAATAAAAAAGACTGTTATACTTTATATCCTATGCGTCTCTCGTGCTCTATTTTTCACAAAATACTCTTTGTTTAGATTATATAATTTGAATCAAGTTTATGAAATGTTTGGATTATATAATCGGAATTTTTTTTACTGCCCAAATTTTTAGAACAACAACGGTGTATATTAGTAAGATGAAATAATTGAAAATGGTGAAATAAATAAATAAATGTAAAGAGAAAAACATGATACAAATTCTCATTTTATTAAACACCTAATGATAAACCTGTGGTGAAATAAGATGAAGGGAAATGAGGTTAGCGTAAGATTTGTTTCCTTTCTAGGACAAAGAAGACTTTGATGGTCAACCTGACACCTAGACAAATAAACCTTACACCCCAACAGATGGAGCAAATTTGCAGAGAGACACCATCTCCTTTGACCGTTCATACAATTCCTAAAATATTAGAGTAACCTTTTTGTATGAAAGACCTATGGTGGAAGCACATTGTAGAAGCAAAGAGAAGAGAATGAGAGAATATGAGATATGGAATGAGAAATTTTGAAGGATTGGTGGGTATTTGTAAATGAGAATATGTGAAGAATGAGTGTATAAAGTGTAAAAATTCATAAATGAGGATAAAAAATGTGTTAAATTAAATTGGTCTGGCCAGTTATTAAAACTTGTAAAACCCAACGAAAAATGTGTTCAATGAGTTACACCCTTGCTGAGCAAGCAACCGTCCAAACTCTAAACTTTTCCTGATTATATAATTAAATTGGATCAAGTCTATGTTAAAGTTCGAACTTTATTGGTTGAGTGAGAGTTCAAATTATATAATCTAAATCTGTTCAATATATGATTTTTTTTATGTGGTCCACATTGCACCGACAATTTTTATGATCCACGACGCATTAAAACTTGTATAAATTAGTGTGCCTGTTTTCATATGTTGTAAACCAAATCAAATAATCATAGACACTTCAGTCAACGATATGTGTAATTCACCTTGAAAAACCTCCAAAGATCTGGGCAGTTTGGATTATATGATCTGAAATGTTTTTGAGGTTTTAGGCATATATATTTCGAACCATCCCAAACTGTGGATGGTGGCGTCACACCAAAGGTTTGGACCGTTTATGGTGTGTTTAATGCATTTTTTGTCGGCTTAGACATTGTAAATGTTACATTTGACTATAGTTACAATCTATGATATGTCTATGGCTATAAATAATCTTGCACGCTTCAACATATTCATTCCTTCTTCACTTCTCATCCATTCTTTCAGTTCCTTTCCCGTTTTTTAGTTAGTGTTTTTTATGATATCATGGTCATTGCTAACCATGCATACGTTCCTTGAAATTGCTTTGCAGTTTTTTGCGGGATCTTACGGCTGTCAGTAGAGACCTTTGATATCAATCACAATACATTTGTTTTGTTTTACTTTGTTTCAAATTGTTTTACTTTCTTTCAGATTTCATTATCCAATTTTTTTCCTCAAAAATAGTTTAGATTTCATAATACGAACAAAATGTATTTTCGAAAAAAATAATATTAGGACTCGCGAGAAGCTCATGGGATAGAAAAAATAATAGTAAAAAAAACAATGAAAGAAACGACCTTTAAATCTAAAATGATTCTAAAATGTTAAAAAAAAAAATGCAGATTGATAAAGAACTCAAAACCATTCCAAACCAATATCCTTTTTATGTGTTTGGACTACCTAGAACAAGAATCGGTCGGTTAGGTTCGATTTTAGGTCCACAACTCAACTGAACCAAATTGGACTTAACCGCCATGATTTTAAATTGCAATATGAGTTCATAATTGTTGTGGTAGCATCCGCAATGACATTGCACTACAATTGCGGTGTGATCATCAATCACCTTTACAATTGCATCTAAGTGCATCAAAACAACATCAGACAAACATATTCATTCAAATCTTTTCACCAAAAATTAAAATTTCAAAACACTGAATCTAAATATGTTTCAAATGTAATGAAAAATCTAATTTAATTGAAGTCACTATTTTAAGCACTTTCGAATCAGTATTTACTGAGCAAATATTCTTTTATGATGGGTAAATTGTTTATTGAAACCATGGTGCAACATTATATCGTTTGTAAAATTTTAAAATTATTTCATGTCGCACCAACTATATGCACATGTGTAGCAAGCACAACGACTACAATCACCAACAACTGCAATCGCAATTTAAAACCAAATAAGATTTCAAATCAACGCTTTTTGAAGATTCAAACTACTACCTCGTGCGCTAGGCACATGAAACAAGTTTTTTTGCTTTCCTAAGCTAAAAGCACAATATAATAAAAGTTAAAACTTGTGAAGCACAAAATGTCGCTAAAAGGGATCAAAACAAAGTGTCAATATAAAAAGAATAAAATTTTCCAAATCCCCCATTATATAGAAGTGTGACCAAGACAAAGTGACAAATTGGGCCACCAAGAATGAAAATCGTAGAAATAATCAGATTTGTAAGCCTTTAACCACCAGCAAGAATGGAGCTTGATGCGTTTAAGTAGCTGATCCTGAGAGACTTGCTTATTGTTAAAAATAGTTGAATCGCGCTCTTTCCAAATGACTCAGATAGAAGACAACCAAATCACCTGAAAGTTGAACATAATATCCTTCTTGAAGACATGCGCACCACCAAACTGAAAACCATGGGAACTGATATCAGCGGCTGAACGGTAGAAACACCCAACCAACTAAAAATTAGGCGCCAATTAAGTACCACTAAAGAATTAACAATCCATGAAGAGATGATTAATTGATTCCTCTTGACTACAACCTCTAACACATAACGAGTCGGAATGTGTCACTCCTTGAAGAATCAAATTATCCTTTGTAGGAATTTTTTTGTTAATTGTTTTCCGCATGAAGAGAGATAATTTGAGAGACACAATTTTATTCCAAATTATATGAATGTGAATTAATGTGAAGATTATCATTAGTCATGAGAATATGATAAACCCTTTTTAAAAAGAATCCCTCATCGGGGTTATGTTTCCAGATTCATTTGTCTATTATATTATCCTGCAAAAAAAAACATTATCAAGAAGCAAAACACATTCCGCCAAAAATTTATGTTCCTAAGCAAAGAGTTTCCTTATCTACCTCCAACCACTCCCATATACTCCCTAGCTTAAGTGCCTCGCCTGAAAGTTGAATCTAGACCGCAAAACACCACTATCTAACCAAGCATCACACCAAAATAACGTATCTTCACCATTATCAGCCCAGTGCCCTACCCCGTCAAGAAACCAACACGCAGCCACTCCTCCTCCACCTTTAACAATATCACAAAGGTCCTTCCACCAAATAGATGACAAACTACTCCATTCTCTAACCCGACCTCCCTCCATCCCATATTTAGCCATCAACACTTTATAATATAACCCACCCAGATCTACATCCACATACAACTTAGGAACTTTATGCCATATTTATCTCTTTCAAATTTGAGTACTTAATTAATGTAAAGTCAGGAATTCAGAGAATGTCGTAGTGGGAAGTTGGTATTGGATTTCAACCATGGAAACAAAAATAAATCTACTTCACATGTACGGATTAGATTAGTTGATCTTCCACAATAATACCAGCGACAACAAACGTTTTTGAAATTACTTGTGCAATAAGAACTCTAATTTCTCTAGATGAAGCTACTAAACACTACGCCTTTGGAAATTTTGCTAGAATATTTGTAGATGTTGATTAAAATGGTTTCTTGCAAGATAATATATTTGTAGAAAGGGAGGAGTATTCTTTTTATTCAGGGATTGTTTATGAAACAATGCTATCTTTTTGCTTGCCCTATCAAAATTCAGGTCATGATATGTCAGAGTGTAAGAACTAAGAAATTATAAGAATGATAATAGAAGTTATCTGAAATATTCCTTGCATGTAGGACATTGAAACAAAAAAATAAATAATTCTATTCAAGAGAAAAAGAACTTTACATGTAATGAGATTTGAAGATTGATTTAATGAGATTTGAAGTTTAATTTAATGAGATTTGGAACTTTATTACATATGCAGATTTGAAGAACTTTATTACATAATGATTTCATGAGATTTGAAGTTTGACTTAATGACATTTTAAGATCATATTGATATGCCATAGATAGTTGGTATACAACGTCCACCACATCCTACAAAATAATTAATTAATTGCAAAACCATATAATATTTAATGAATGAAATATAAAATTGCCTATCAAAAGTGAAGATTGATCAATGTTATGCACCTCTCCAAGGTTCTGATTAGTGGTATAAAACGAGGCAGAAGTAGTTTCAGTTTCTTCATAAATCCATTCTAGTTTTCTCTTGATAGGAGAAGCCAATAGAAATCTTGAAGAATCACTCCATTTAAATCATGATTTGTATGAACAAAGGGAATGATATAATATGATTGTTATAGTATCAATTCCACTACTGTTGGTGGTTATGATACAATATCATTTCCTTTGTGCATACAAATCATGATTCGAATCGAGTGACTCTTCAAGATTTCTATTGGCTTCTCCTATCAAAAGAAAACTAGAAGGGATTCTTGCAGGAACTGAAACTACTAATGGCACACGTTGCATACTACTAATTTGAACCATGGAGAGGTGCATAACATTAATCAATCTTCATTTTTCATTTGCAATTTTATATTTCATTCATTAAAAATTATATGGTTTTGTAATTAATTAATTATTTTGCAAGATGACGGACGATGTATACCAACTATTCGAGGCATATGATCATCGTCGACTTGTTGCATTAACAACATAATTCTCCCTCACTATCTTACTCTAAATCATCCATCAATTCTCTAATGCATGAGTGAATTGCTAGAACAATAAATCTGTAAAATACTGTTAGGAGATATGCTTGGTGTGGTTGTGCAATACACGATAAGGAACTCATAGTATCCTGAAGGGGATTCGCCACTCATTCCTATTGCTTCCAACACATTATATAGAACCGACTTCCCTCCATTCCATAGTTTTCCACCAACACATTATATTATAGCCCTCCCAGATCTACATCCACATACAGCTTGGGAACTTCATGCCACTTTAGCAAATCAATATATATCTTTTTCAAATTTGAGTACTAAATGTAAAGTCAGGAATTCTGAGAATGTCGCAGTGGGAATTTTGGTATTGGATTTCAACCATGGAAACCAAAATAAATCTAATCCACATGCACATATTAGATTAGTTGATCTTCTACAATAATACTAGGGACAACAAACTTTTTTGAAATTATTTGTGCAAAAGGAACTCCAATTTCTCTAGATGAACCTATTAAACACTACGACTTTGGAAACTTTGGTAGATTATTTGTAGATGTTGGATTAAAATGGTTTCTTGCAAGATAATATATTTTTACAAAGGGAGGAGTATTCTTTTCATTTAGGGATTGTTTATGAAATAATGCCATCTCTTTGCTCGCCCTGTCAAAATTCAGGTTATGATATGTCAAAGTGTAAGAAATTGTAAGAATGATAACCTAAGTTATCTAAAGTATTCTCTACATGGAGGAAATTGAAACAAACAAACAAACAAATAATACTATATAAGAGAAAAAGAACTTTACATATTATAAGATTCAAAGTTTGATTTAATGAGATTTAAAGTTTATTTTAACAATATTTGGAATTTTACATATGCATTTAAACCATCACGGAAGATAATATTTGGTATAGAACCAGTCACAGAAACCATGCTAACAAGTCGACGATGATCATATGCCTCAGATAGTTGGTATATATCGTCTGTCATCTTGCAAAATAATTAATTAATTGCAAAACCATATAATATTTAATGAATGAAATATAAAATTCCATATGAAAAGTGAAGATTGATCAATATTATGCACCTCTCTGTGGTTCAGATTAGTGGTATACAACGAGGCAGAAGTAGTTTCAGTTTCTGCAGAAATCCATTCAAATTTTCTCTTGATAGGAGAAAGCCAATAGCAAGAAGAACCACTCTATTCAGATCGTGATTTGTGTGAACAAAGGGAATGATATAGTACGACTGTTATTGTATCAATTCCACTACTGTTGGTGGTGGTGATACAATATCATTCCTTTTATGCATACATATCATGGTTCGAATCAAGTGACTCTTCAAGATTTCTATTGGCTTCTCCTATCAAGAGAAAACTAGAAGGGATTCTTGCAGGAGCTGAAACTACTTATGGCACGTTGTATACCACTAATTTGAACCATGGAGAGGTGCATAACATTGATCAATCTTCACTTTTCATATGCAATTTTATATTTCATTCATTAAATATTATATGGATTCGCAATTAATTAATTATTTTGCAAGATGACGGACGATGTATACCAACTATTTGAGGTATATGATCATCGTCGACTTGTTAGCATGGTTTCTGCGACTGGTTATGTATTAGAGATTATCTTTCGTGATGGTTTAAACGCATATGTAAAGTTCCAAATCTCATTAAATTAAACTTTAAATCTCATTAAATCATTCTTTAAATCTTATAATATCATTAACCGATTCCCTAATTTCTTCAGCATTTGAACTTTCTTGTAGTCTGTAAGGTTAAATATGTTTCTAGTTCTATAGGATATCCATTCTTTTTTATTTTAATCCCTGTCATTTTTTGACAAATTTTAGTCTCTTCCTTAGAGATAGTGACTAAAATACTTAAAAATATGAACTAAAAATGGGTGGATTCTAGGGTGAGGGTCCAATTAGGTCCCTCACCGGTGAACCACGAGAAAAAACCAATAGATTAAATAAGTGGTTCAGATTTATTTAAATTAAAAGAGGGAACGTGTAGAACTGCTCACATTCAATCATATCCTGCAATGTTTCACTAACTGAACCAAACCGTTGTTAACCGTAATTAATTGTTACAAACCGAACCGAACCAAACCATTACAAATCAATTAATTCCTTTTCACACAAAAATCTGAACCCTTTTTCTAAACCCTAATTCCATTTCAAATTCAATCAAATTCACCATCTTCAATCTTCACCATCTTCAATCTTCACCGGTCAATACCAATTTACCAATTCAATATACATAAAATTCATCCAATATAATAGATCCCTTGCTTGTGATTAATAGTTTCATATCACTAATGCTTCTGTTCTTATTACAGGAGTTGTTGGATGAAGAAGGTTTCAATGCAGCAATTGAAATTTTCAAAGCAATAGTGGAAATGAGGGTTGAAGAAGGAACCACATCAGCTAATGCCAAGGCAATAAAATCATCACCTCAATCAAAATCACTCAGTTCATTATTAAGTCGATTGGCTACTTCTAAGGCTCTTCCAGACTAAAATATATATTGTGAGGCTGATCCATAGATATTATGATTTCATGATGATATCATTTTTTATTTAAATCATTAAGTCGATTGAAGATGGTGAAGATTGAAGATGGTGAATTTGATTGAATTTGAAATGGAATTAGGGTTTAGAAAAAGGGTTCAGATTTTTGTGTAAAAAGGAATTAATTGATTTGTAATGGTTTGGTTCGGTTTGGTTCGGTTCGTAACAATTAATTACGGTTAACAACGGTTTGGTTCAGTTAGTGAAACCATTGCAGGATATGATTGAATGTGAGCAGTTCTACAAGTTCCCTCTTTTAATTTAAATAAATCTGAACCACTTATTTAATCTATTGGTGTTTTTCTCGTGGTTCACCGGTGAGGGACCTAATTGGACCCTCACCCTAG
>Ga0228710_1000508_pt1 | contig 49723 bp, 28 predicted proteins | sample MedpolnodulmetaG_FD_177995 | JGI IMG/M metagenome (GOLD analysis project Ga0228710, IMG submission 177995) | Root nodule microbial communities from Medicago polymorpha collected in Santa Monica, California, United States - pink nodules | ecosystem: Host-associated > Plants > Roots > Nodule... | reverse complement strand
ACAAGAATTTAATCTTTTGAATGAAACAATAGAACTTCCGGATGAATGCTTGAGAGCTGGTGTTTAGCTAGTTTGAATTTACCCCATTCAGTGGTAAGATAATTGTTGTAGTTGGAAGGAACATTCCCGAATGTAATGTAATGATTCGTCTATATAATGTAATGTAACTTTTATTTGAATTTATTCAATACGTAACTTTATTCGAATTTACGCTGAGTTTAATTAGGCATTTTTTTGATTTTTTGTAATACGTAACTTTATTTGAATTTATTCAATACGCAATTTTATTCGAATTCACACTGAATTTATTCTAAATCATTTATTTACTTTATTCTAATTTATTAATTCAACACACAATCATAAAATAAATGCAAAAATTAAAATATATAAAGAAACATAAATAATAGATATAAAAAATCATTTTATTAATATAATTCTTATTGCATTTACAATGGGGTAAAACTAAATCTGCGAAAAAATAATAACCACCAGAAAACCTACCTTCCTGGAGTAAAACTAAAAAAAAACCACCAGAAAACTTACCTTCTTGGATTAAAACTATAAAAAAATAAAAACACCAGAAGACCTACATTCCTGGAGTAAAACTAAAAAAAAACCACCAGAAAACCTACATTCCTGGAGTAAAACTAAAAAAAAACCACCAGAAAACCTACTTTCCTGGAGTAAAACTAAAAAAAAACACCACCAGAAAACTAGCTTTCATGGGGTAAAACTAAATCTGCACATTTAGTTTTACCCAATCTGATTCTTTTTCTCAAGAAAGTTGCTCACTACTCATCATTGTATCACCAGAATTGGCCTATTTCTCTTGTTACACCAAAATAAAGAAGGAAAAAAAGAAGGAAAAGAAGGAGATTCATAGGGGGAGAGAGTGAGGAGGAGAGTAAGAATGTGAGATAGTGTGAGGAAATAGGGAAGTTTGGAGGTGTATTTATAGGGGGAGATTGTAACATAGGTTATATCTACCATAAATATAGTCAAAAAATGTGAAAAAAAACTTAACAAAAACGTGCAAAACCAATTACAATGCATTGAACAAAGTCCAAAAAACGTGTGTTCTTGAGCTCTAACCACCGGCCAATGTGCGTGAGTTAACTCGCGCACAGGCCAGTGGTGTGTGACTTAACTCACGCATGAGCGTTATGTCTTTTCAGCTGGGTGTTAGCGTTTTGTGTAGGACGAAGAGCACTAATCTATTTATTTTTCATGACATGGTGATCGAATATAATCGCATAAACCCAACAGTTCAGAGGTTATGGAATTTATTATTTGCACCAATTTTTTTAAAATATTGTTTACACATATTATTATATCTTATGTATTACTTATTTTAATGGGTTTGTCTAACATGTGCAATATTGCACATGTTAAAGTAACTAAAAATAGCAACTATTTATTGAAAAACAACAATTATTTATTAAAAAATTATATATTTAATAGAAAATACACAAGTTCCAATACAAACATACTACTTTAAACTTCTTAACATGTGCAAATTTGCACATGATAGAAAAACCCTATTTTAATAATTAACGGCATCACATGTCCCCAACCCCATCTTGTATAATATATTTAGGAAAATGCTAACTTGTATCCTAATGGCACAAAATAAGGATCTAAAAATAGAATTAAAAAATAAATGTTGCATTGAAAAGATAAGTTTTTAAGCTTTCAAGATTAAATTTTTACATTTAATTTCTTATCTTGTGTCCTTAGAGCACAAGTTAATAAGACCCTTATATTTATTATGTGTGCAGATGAAACACTTATAGCCAAATTAATTTTGCAAAGACGATGTGGATGTCGTATGATTATATCTCATGTATTACTTATTTTATTAATTAATGGCATCACATGTCTCCAACCCCCCTCTTGTATATTATGATTTAGGGAAATGTTAACTAGTGCCCCGGACATTAATTAAGGAGATTAATATGGAAACTTTTGCATTGAGAAATAATGAAAAGTGGAATGTTCCACTTTAGAAAAGTCAAAAAATTGTTGTCTTTAATAAAAAAAATTCTATTTCTAGCAGTTATTATGTGTGCAGATGAAACACTTAGGGCTATAACCAAATTAATTCTGCAAAGATGATGTCGTATCTTTGTAACTGTCTGCAGTTATAGCAGAATTTCATCGATAGTGTGAAGAACAATTTGTTCTTTTATACCATCAACGAGCCTCCACGATGACAACAGACCGCCCTAAAGATAAAAGAGCATTCTTATAGCAGTAATTTGGTTAAATCCTTGAATGTAGTAGTCGACTTTGAGATTTAGGTAGTGACCGAATCAAATGTGATATTGTTGCATTCACTACTTACCTAATAGTACTTAAGTTTGGCTTTTTCTATGGTACACAAATATAGTAATTTTGCATCATATGAAAGTGTATTTTCACCCCTTAATCAATAAGTCTCATCTCATTTGATTAAATAGTGAGAATTATTAATCCGAAAGTAATTTGTACATGATGTAAAACGTATCTAACTTGCACATATTATTCACACTTACTAGTGGTTGGGTAAAGCTTTCAATTCGCATGCATGCTAGTCTGCACATTGTCATGACAACATTCTTTTGGGGAATTCTGCATTCAACATGTTGAATATATGCTTGGTTTTGGAAGTTGGAAAATAACAATCGATAATAAATACACAAGTTGGAAGTTGGGAGTACTTCCTCCCTCCGATAGTATAAGCAAAAAAAACTCATTTTCTTTGTTCCAAAATATAAGTAAAAAAGATAAACTTTTATCCTATTTAATCTTGTTTTTTTAAAAAATCTCTTTTCCAAGAAAATCTTTTGTTTATTCTCATAAAATCAAATGCAAATTACATTCAATTTTCTTTCTCTTTCATTTTTTCCAGCCAATGAAAATTGTTTTTACATCTTATAAAACTTTTTTCAAAGAAAACACAAAAAACTATACTCAAAATTCTTATGTTTTAGTTTTCTTAATAAGTGTGATTATTTTTTTTTTCCATATAATTTGGGACAGATGGAGGATTGATTAAGGACTGATACAAGCTCGACCATAGTATATTATTCAACAAACTGATACTCCTACGAAAGTTGCTTGAGTACAAGACAAAAATATCGTATCCGTTTCACATGACTGTTGTATATACCAAAATTTGTGCATAACATATTAGCATTAGCTACAAAAGCAAATATCTAAGATATAAGCAAAAAATTAATCAAGTACTCTAAATAAATGTTTATCATAAAAGAACTTAAATATAATCCAAGAGAAAATGAAAGTAAAATCGTGTAAATTAAAAACAGTTTATGACCAGAAGTTATTTGGAAAAGCTTTTGATAATGAGGAATGATATATGCAGTGGCGGAGCCAGGAAAAAAAGTTAGGGTGGACCACTAAAATTAATCGTTGAAAAATTGTTTAAAGCCTCGCAAAATAGACCTACAATTGAATTATTTAAATTTTTCGGATAGGCCACAACACCACTTTGCGGGAATTTGGATCAACCGAAACCTAAAACTGACATAAAATTATATAAAATCTCACAAAATAGACCTATAATTGAATTATTTAAATTTTTGGGTGGGCCACTACACCATTTTGCAAGAATTTGAATCAATTGAAACCTAAAACCGACACAAAATTGTATAAAATCTCGCAAAATAGACCTATAATCGTTGATTTTTTTAATTTTTCGGATGGACCGTGGCCTACCCCAGCCCATGAAGGGCTCCGCAACTGGATATATGAACATCATTTTTGTACAACCAACAACCTTTTTGCTATTCTATAATATTTTTTAGTAATTTCGATTTACGTGCTCCTCACAATATTAAAAGGTGCTGCAATTTTGATCATACATATGACATTGCTCTTTGATAATAAGCTAACAACTACTTCAAGACAGACATATGGCAAGCAATTCTAAACATATAGCCAACACTTGAGATAAGTCCAAATAAGTTCTTATAAACACCTCAGCATCAAAGTTCATTGTGTTGGCAGAATTTAATTCCAATCCAATCTTGATGCTTTAAATTACCTTCGTAATTTTTTCCAACCTCTTCACTTGCTATGTTATTATGGGTCTAAAGTGTGACTCAAATCTGGCTTTCTTCATCAAACAAATAAGGCTATTGCGAATGCACATGACATCTATAACAATTAACAGAACAACGGTAATATACATCAAGTGCCATCGATTTCTTGTATCGCTGTCTAATAAGAACCAATGAACCAAACGCAGATTTTGCAAATGACAAATTATGACAATCTAAAAAACAGGTACATCCTAAAACTCATCAACCAGCCAAGCAACCAGAAAAGAGAATCATTGAAGGAATCAGCTCAAATATATTCGAATCCAAAAACTTTTATTCCCTTTCCTTTGGACAAAGATAGGAGGCACATCATCGTTAGATACTTGGGATGAATTTTGACCGAATAAGGTTTTTAAGTAAAGCTTTCTCTTCTTCAATTTTCCGTTTCTCCTCTGCATCTTTTGGTTTGATCTTTCTCTTCTCTTCCAATATCCACTTGAAGAGTTCACGCTGCTGGCCTTCTGGAATCGGTTCTCTTTTAATCACGGGATTTGCAATTGGTGGTGGGGATGCAGATGTCACAGCAACAGGAGCTGTGGTATCTATAACTGAAATGGGGCGTGCTGCATCTTTTTCCTCCACCTCAGTATCTTCCTTCTTTGTGCTTGTTCTTGCAAACAAATAAACTACAGATTTCAGACAATCATCAGATACATTATCAACAAGTTCAGGATAGGTTTTGACAGTGAAATTCACTCAAATTTGCTAGAGTTGGGATCAGAAAAACCACATGGGTAAGATATGATATGCTGGCAGAGAAAGTAGTTCATTCAAAATATTCAGAACAATCTCTCATGTTACATGTACTGACCTATTCACTATGTTATTGACTATGTGCATACATAATTGAGAGGCTACCTTAACTAAATTATCACTAGAACATAAACTGGTAACAAGATCAACCAACACCTTTTGCTGCTCCAGTTGATAACACGCAAGGATGATGTCCATGATGTACCAGCTCATTGGAACGAGTTTGACTTTATAACCTCAAGGGATGGAGTTCAAATCCCTTTGAAGACAATTCTAAAATAGCCATTAGTGTCACTTTAACTAATGATAATTTATGCTTCCCCAATGTTTCTTTACAAAATCACAAGGATGATTTAAAATTGATGGCTCCTATTTGTTGCTAAAGAATGTAACTCTACAAGAAAGCAATTGGAAGATAGTGCATAAGAATACTGGTAAAAGTGGTTACTAAATTTAGAAAACTAACTGTAACTTTATTATTATCAAATGTCCGTAATTTTGAAGTAAATACTAGGACATTGTATAGCTGCTAAGTAGTAGTTTGTCTATATGTAAAATAATACCAGACATGTTTATTTTGTATGTCTTTCATTTGATCTCCAAGCCTTTTCTCCTCTATCTAATTTACTATCATGTACAAGAGAAATTACTTGCACATGTGATTTCTCACAGACCTAAAACAAACATACTCAGGCAAAGGGCAATCAGTCATCTTCAGTAAGTTGTGAGGCAATTTCTGCAAGGTTGTTATATTCAAAATATTTCCATTTGATGGAATTTAATACCGCTTAGGTTTCCATGTATTAATTAGGAAAATTTTAACAATTATAAGACTACAGATCTTTTTCAAATCTGTATATAGGATGATGTATTGATAAATTACGAAATTATAAGGATTACATCAAGTTGTGGTCAAACCTTGTTTGAATGCATCGATATAAAGACAATTATAAACCATAACAGTGATTATAAAACCATAGAACCTTCAAAGTTGCAATGATGTTAAACTAGCAAACAGATCTTAGAAGTTAAAATGATGCTACTAAGAACATCAACTATTATATTAAAATAATAATCAAACAAGCATCACCATAGAAAAGACATAAGGTAGCATCTTGTGTATCGATAGAAGATGAAAATAAATAAAATAACAAAGAAGGAAATAAAAGGAATACAAGAAGTAGATGATGAATGCTAGCTTCGAACCTCCTAGGCCGACTTCGTTAAACTCAGATTTCTGGCCATCCCACAAAGATGTGTCCCCTTCCTATTCTTAACGACCTCCCTTCATCCCATTTTTCCTAGGGCGCACTCAATTTCTACTCAGCCTAACCATCTCACCCCCTAAGTCTCATCAGATTTGGATTCCATATGGTCGGGAAATCCGAAGTTAAGCAATCCAAACCGTCTAATGCTCACGTCCTGACATTGCGGAAAATATGTAATCCCCTGACTACAAGGGATCCAAATTCAAGTCTCATCCACTACACAATGTCGACATATACCTTTTTCCCTTTTCTGGAACATACCTTCCACGCATTAGGACCATGGCTTAACTGCTGCATTACTGGGCACTTAACATCAGTCACCAACTATATTGGTCTCAACATTTTCTTTTGGCCTTCCATAAAAGATCCATACATAGATATAATACTTTACATTCTAGACCATGTGATTAGATCCATACCCGGTGAATGATAAAAATACTAACCTAACAACTAAATTATTAACTTTGACCGTTTAAATAAAAAATAATAGCAACCAACAAGGAATTGAAGCTAACATTTTCAAAAGAGAAAAAGGAAACTTAGATTACTCTTCAACCTAAAAGATCTAGCACAGCACTACAACAACAAATCATAATCCAAAAAAACAAAATTAAGCAAGTGTGAATAAAATCAAACCCAATTTCACAAGTTCATCCATCATCAAAAGGGGGAAAAAACTCAACAAAAAAATCGAATTTTTAGCTTTTGGGTTGTAGAAAAATCACCTCCAATACCGAAATTGACAGCCAATAGCATAGGCCAAACGAACTTGTAGCGCTTAATAAAGGGTTCCTTAGGCGGCGGCGGAGGTGGAGGAGGAGCCGTTTGAGTCCCCATCGACGGTGGCGAAGAGAATTCGTTCGATTTCTGTTGCCCTCGAAATTGCTTCAGCTGCGCTGTTACAAAAAAACACAAACTATGAAATCGAAAGAAAAGAAGAAAAAAAATCCTTCAAGAGAGAGAGAGAGAGAGAAAATAGTACATTTTTTGGGTTTGTGATTATATAGCTTTGGAGAAGAACCATGATCAGCACCACCTTCACTCATTCTTTTCTTTTCTTCACTTTCACCCTAACTACCAAATCACATTTAAGACTATATTTGAATCAAAACGGAAACAAATGAAACAGGGATTTTTGCACTTTAATCGTGTTTAAGTAAATGATTAATTATGTTTTTCAATTCTAAAATTAATATCATTTATTAAAATACTCTTTTGTTATTTTTAAGAAACTTACTAAAATATTTTTATTAATCTAGAATAGAAAAGTTGGATGAAATTTTACAAATAAAGGTATAATGGTGAGAAAAAAAATATTGTATTGATATTCTCAAATTATTTTGAGCCAGAGAAAATATTAAAAATACAATTATTTTGAGATGGATGAAGTATTTTCATTCTATTATGTAGATAATGAATGGAACGGGACAAAATATAATTTTTTAGTCTATTTTTTACTTGATAACTGTAATTCCATAAAATTCTTTCCAAAAAAAATTGTAATTACGTAAAATGTAATATTGCTGAAATGAAAATGGAAGGATTTGATGGAATGAGTTCCATCGTGTTTCATTCCATCTCACCACATTCTATCAATCTAAACTATGCAATTTAAGGTGTGTTTAATCTACTAAAAAAAATAATAGATTGTGCATAACAACTTTAATTATATAATGTTTGATTGTAAAACTGTTTCAAGAATTGGACACATCAGAAGCAAGAGACATGGCAAAAATTAAAATTCTTGTCCTCGTCAAACTACAACACAATTTTTCAACTACAAGTTGTCTAAAATACCTTCTTCAAAAAAAAGTTATCTAAAATACCAAAATAAAATTTTGTCCACGAAATATCGTATAAGACAAAAAAATTATTATTCAATATCATAAAAGATTATCATGTCTTTTTTGAAAGAAAAGTTTATCATGTTGTGTTTGTCTATCTTAAATGTTCTATTTAATACTACTTTTTAACATATCAAACTCTAAATATCAAGTATGAGTAAAAAATTATTTACTGTAGGGACCAAAAATGTGTTTATTGAATTATGGTATTCAATTCAATTATTCTCAATACATGAAGGACTTCAGTGTTAACTTTGCACTTAACTGGGTCTCACAACCGTGTCCCTTATTATCTATACCCCAATTCCAGAAAACTACACGCTGTTACTAATAACGTATCGTATATTTAATCTTTTAAGAAAGTTGTTCCAAATGCAATTAAAGTGAGAGAATAAGACCATCTTCAATGGGGTCTCAAATTTAAAGACTTACTAATTTTTTTTTTTTTTTTGAGGGATGAAGACTTAGTACCTATTAGGTATCCCAACGGGTCTTAGAATATTTAAATTAACTGTTAATGCACGGTTGGTTTCTGCTTAGTTTATGAGTTTGTTTCATGCTATATACAGAGAATATAAGAAGTCCCCACTGAAGGGTGTGATTGTTGTTGCAACACATTGGATTTGACTAAATGAAAGACTCTCAATGCAATGATCCATTATACCTAGATCCAAAGTGGTATAAACTGAAACCATGTGTAGTGAAACTTATTAAATTTTTTTGACAAAAAACTTATTAAATTATTAATGTTTGGCTATTTTTATGAAGAAAATAGAGAGGGGGAAATGACGATTCAACCTTATGCCTCTAATTTAGAGGAGAAAAAAAATTGTAGAACTAGACAAAATGGAATTATGTTATATTTCATTCACATCCATTGCATCATTTCATTATTTCAAATTGCAAGCAAAAGGTAACATCGAACTTTTACTAGCAGCATAATAAAAATATTCGATTTTTTCTACATAGTAAAATGGTGAATAAGGACCAACATGATCAATAGTAATGGGTTCTTCCATCACATATTTTTTTAAACTACCTTTGTAATTAATAGCTCTTTTTTTGTGCCATCAATTTCTTGTACAACTGTCTAGTAAGAAAGAACCGATGAGTCAAACCCAAATTTTGCAAATGACAAATAATGACAATCTAAAAATATGTACAGTCTAAAACTCACCAACCAACCAAGCAACCAGAAAAGTGAACCATTGAAGGAATCAACTCGAGTAAATTCAAATTCGAAAACTTTTTTTTCCCTCTTTCCATTGGACAAAGATAGGAGAAACATCATCATTAGATACTTGGGATAGATTTTGACCGAATAAGGTTTTTAAGAAGAGCTTTCTCTTCATTAATTCTCTGTTTCTCCTCTGAATCTTTTGGTTTGATCTTCCTCTTCTCTTCCAATATCCACTTGAATAGTTCACGTTGTTGGCCTTCCGGAATTGGTTCTCTTTTAATCACAGTATTTGCAGTTAGAGGCGGGGACACGGATGTCTCGACAACAGGAGTTGTAGTATCTTTAATCGAAATGGTAGTTGCATCTTTTTCATCATCCACAGTTTCTTTCTTCTTTGTGTTTGTCCTTAAAGCCCAGTAAACTACAGTGTTCAAACAATTATCAGTCACATATCTAGCAACAACAAGTTCAAGATAGGTTTTGACAATAGAAATTCACTCAAATGTGAGTTCGGATAAAAAAAAAAAAAAAAAAAAAAAAGCAGAGTTAAATTTGATAGTTAAAAATGTGACATGCTAGCAGAGAAAGCAGTTCATTTAAAATATAATTGATTAATCTCATGGTTATATATGCAAGGATGACTTCAAATTCCCTCGAGGACGGTTGTAAAATGGTAATCAGTATCACATTAATTAATAATAATTTCTTCCACAATGTTCTAAAAAACCGCAAGGATGACTTCGAATTGATGGCTCCTACTTGTTGCTAAAAACTTAAACTCTAGAAGAAAGCAATTGAAAACAGTGCAAAAGAATACGAATAAAAGTGATTACTAAACAGTGTTATCAGATATCTGCCTTGGTGGCGCCATGGCAGATAGTGGTGGCGGACTTTTTAACAACTGCCATGACCAATTTGTGAAGGATGGCGGCACCGAGGTGTTTTAAGGCAAGATATGAGGGCTCAAAATGGCGAATTTCGGCTTTCTGCCATCCGCAAGTGATAATGCTGTTACTCAATTTAGAAAACTAATTTAGCAAACCAACTTGAAATTTATTATCAAAACCTAAATGCAGCTAGCCATATTTTGAAGTAATTACTTGGAGATTAGATAGCTAGTTTATATGTAAAATAATACCATAAATGTGTACTTTGATTTGATCTTCAGGTCTTTTTTCCTCTATCTAATTTACTGAATCATGTACAAGAGAAATTATTGGCTCATAAGGTTTCTCACTGAGCTTAAACTATAAACAAACTTTCTTTCAGACAAGCAGCAAGCCATTCAATCATCTTCTATTTGGTCTGAAGCAATTATTGTAAGGTTACATTTTAAAAACGCCCATTTGATAAAATGTAACACTATTAGTTTTTCATATATTACTTAGGGAAGTTTTAACAAGTACACAGCTATAGATCTTGTGCAAATATACAAATATAGGACGATGTATTGAGCACTTATAAGGATTACAGCACGTTTGAGTCCAATCTATAGCTTCAAACATTAGTAAGGTGTGAGCTTGATTATTTTTGTATGTCAAACCTTGTTTCAACGAATCAGTATAAGGAAAACTATACATTATAATTTGGTCAAAAAAAAACTATACATTATAACAGTAACCGTCAAAACCATAGAACCTTCAAAGTGCAATGGTAGAAATAATGCTACTACTTTCAAACTCAACTATCATAATTAAGAAACTCAACTACCGTAATTAAGAAATTATGCTACTGCTAACAACAGATCTTAGAAACAATGCTACTACTAACAAACTCAACTATTATAATTAAGAAAGTGAGAACGATAGAAGCATCACAACAGTAAAGACATAAGGCATCCATCCTCTGGTACAAACCGAACACAAATAACATGAAAGAAGACAAAAGTTGAACTCAAATTTCAGAAACATGAATGTATCGGTAGAAGATGAAAATAAACAGATTCAGAATAACAAAGAAAAAAAAAAGGGAACAACACTAAATGTAGCTGGTGAGTGCTAAATTCCTGCTTCAAGCCCAAGGCAGATTCTGTTATACTCAGATATATGGCAATCCCACAAAGTACCCCTCCTTATTCGTAACCACCCCCCTTCTTCCCAATTTTCCAGGACCCCGCTCAAACTCCACTCAGAATAACAATCTCTTCCCCTAAGTCTCCTCAGGTTTAGATTCCCAATGGTTGAAAAATTCAAAGTCATGCATTCTAAACCGTCTAATGCTCACATTCCGACTTTGTAAAATTATCTAAAGACCTAGTCAGAACGTGAATCATACAATCTTTATGTAATGATTTTGATTGTGTGATTGTGGAAAATACATAATCCCTGGGATCCAGATCTAAGTCTCCTCCACGCCACATATACCTTTTCCCCTTTTTCTGGAACAAACCTTCCATATCTTGGGGCCATCATTTAACTGCTGCCTTTTTATTTTATTTTTAAACTCGGTATCCGGCCCAAGGAGCGACTAATCCGAGGGGTCTAATCCCACCATCCACTTGCATGGCCCCATATAGTTGTGTATAGACTTAAGTCTAACCAAAATTGGCATCAGAGAGAATCGAACCGAACCTGAGACCTTGAGAGGAGCACACTCCAAGGTCCCCAACCAACACCACTAGGCCAACATTTAACTGCTGCACTATCAGGCACTTAATTACAAAAAACATCATTATCATGAATCATGGTATTCTCTCAAACAAAAAAAACCTCAACTATCATGAATCATGATCATAAATTATTCTACAACATGAACTATCTAGTATAGCAACAAATACTAATCCAAAAAATTTAAACCCCATTTCACAAACTCACCAATCATACAAAAATTGACTAAAAACCTAACCTAAAAAACTAATTTTTTAGCTTTTGGGGATTTAGAAAAATTACCTCCAACACCAGCCAATATCACAGGAAAAACGAACTTGTAGCGCTTAATAAAAGGCTCCTTAGGCAGCGGAGGCGGAGGAGGAGGAGCCATCGTTCGATTTCTGTTGCCCTTGAAATTGTTTCAGCTGCGCTGTTACAAAAAACACAAACTATGAAATCGAATGAAAAAGAAGAAGAAAATCTCCTCAGAGAGAGAGAGAAAGAGAAAAAGAGAATACATTTTTTGGGTTTGTGATTGTATAGCTTTGGGGAAGAACCGTGATCACTACCTTCACTCATTATTTTCTTCACTTTTATCCTAACTCAGATCACACTCTACTTCTCATGCAAGACAACCAAACTCTTTTGTTTTTTCATTAACTTTCTCACCACGTTTTCTTTTAGTTTTTTCTTTTTTCTTTTTTAAGAAAAAATAATATTACATGCCTAACACAACCATAATATCAACATTGTTAGATTAGATAAGTATCTTCATAGATATCTATGACTAAAATAGATGGATATTTCACGTGATGGATGTAGACATGGCAACACAACCCGCACCCGTCGGGTCCCCCTGCCCTCGTCCTGATTTTAACGGGAAAAAATCAAATTTATTGGGTCCAGGTGCGGGAAAAACCCGAAGTTTTAAAGCGGGGCCGGGGGATACTCACCCCTACCCCGCATCGGTATTCGTTTAGTTTATTTTGTATGTTTTTTCGAGCTTTATTTTCTATGTTTTCCTTACTAAAGTTTTCAACATGGTAGAGTGTATGTTTATTTTGTATGTTTTTTCCAGCTTTCTTTTTTCAAATGAACATTTCGTATACTTTGATCGTCTACTACCCGTCGGGTCTGGGGGCGGGGCTGGGTACCGTGAAACGGGGGTGGGGTCGGGTGTGTTAAACCCCACCCCCCCCACCCTGTTGCCATGTCTATATGGATGTATGAATGCGCATTTATGATAGTATTTACAAACATTCGTGCTTGTTAATAAATTAAGTAGATTATTTAAGAATAATGCTACTTAAAGCGAAGAAAATTGACCCGAATACAAAGCGAATGAATTTGATTGTCCAGCTATAACCACCATCCTCCTGTTTCCCACAAAATCTGGAATTTAGTGACGTCATTAGCTTTGCAAATCACATCTCGGGATAGATTCGTGGTAAGTGTTTTCACGGTAAATAGCACCGCTCATTATTTAATTTTATTTTTTTTAAGACATAATTTTAATTAAATATAAAAGTTGCATTTCAAATTGAAAATCCTAGATATTGTTTATGTTCTTCTTCTAGAGGAGGCCTCTAATATTTCGCTTTAACTCAATTTTTTTATGCTTTTGTGGAATGTAATGAACTTTATTTTAATTGTAAAGGAAATGTATGAATGTTATTATGTCTATCTACTAGCTATTTATTAAAATAATGCATGTTGATTTTACTATTTTGCCCTCCTGAGGGGCATTTTGGTAATCTCATAATTGTTTGAGATTGGTTGATGCCACATAATATTATCATTGGTATTTAAATCAAAATCATTATTTCCTCAAAAAAAAAAAAAATCAAAATCATCATCGTTTGTTCATTGTTCATTTGTAACCAGAAATGCGTTATCTCTAAACAACACCCGCGATCTTCACCGCCGTCGACCTTGCCATCGAATACACCGATCTCCGCCTTTTTCTTCGTTAGTTCGGTTCTCCTCTTCACCAAAGGTTCATTTCTTTTTGCTTTTTGTGGAAATTTTTTCGGGTTTTGATTTGCATGTGACCGAAAGCTGTTTTGCTGATTATAGGTTTTGATTCTTTCGTTTTTTTTTGTTGGTTGGTGATTTTGATGTTTTGTTTTCGTGATTTTAGGGTTTTTGCATGTTTCTAAAATTGGTGTTTCTGATATCACTATTTTTGTATGTTTGAAGGACCCAATGATGTCATAATTAAAATGAAGGCTGGTGGAATCTGTGGGAGTGATCCTCAAGGTAGATAGTTTTTCTGTTACAACTGATTTATTGACGCAAAGTTACCTATGAGATTAGGTGTGATCACTTGGATATTCTATACATTATGTACCTGTTTTGGTGGGTGTGTTGTGAAAAGCTTTGGGTATTGGCACGCTAAGTATAATTTATTGAATGTAAGGTTTCTTTCTTAGTGAAACGATTGATAATAATTTAATTTCTCAAGCATATTGAGGTTCATTTCTACCTCATGGAATCATTTGAAAAATTGGATTAGAACCAGAAAAGTCCCATTTCATATTCCTTTTCAGGAACTCCATCTATTACTTCTGAAAAATTTAATAGAAAAAAATTTATTTGGATTGGTACTTGGCTGTCGAATTTTGGTATCTTGGTTAGGGAATTTATGATCATTTGACACCCTAAGATTTTAACTTTTAATTTTCACTAATAGTGTTCGTATTCTATAATGTTTTTGTTATCTCATGATATATTCATAGTATAACAAAATGCAGATGAACATGGTTTCGGTACGAGGAGTTGATATTGTGTATCCTGCACTTGCCATTGTGAATATTACCCTGCATCCGTGAATAAATTGTGAGTGATCTGATCTTATATTACCCTGTATTGTTTGGTCTGGTTATGTTTTAACTTTTGTTATCAATTAAATGTAAATAAAATTGAAGTTGCCAAGAATGTTTTCGAAGAATTTCTACAATGTAATCAAAAAATCATGATGTGTTATCTACTTATCTGATCAATGTAGAAGTGAGTTTAAGGTTAGTGTGGAGAAGAGAAAAAATAAAGTATATTTCACTCAAGGTTGGTATCAGCTTGGAACTCACTATAAACTCATTTTACCATGGCTTTTTTAAGTTCCAACATCTTGATTATAAAAGTTAGCTAGGGATAGATTTGGAGTTGAAAGTATGTATAAACTCATTTTTGATGTTTAGGATTGAAAGCAAAATTAAACATGTAAAAGAAAATTTTCTTCATTGTTAATTTGTTCAAAGACATTGACTACTATTGATGTATTATTAGACTTTCTGGTATGCTATTTTCTTATAGCATTTTCATTCTGTTTTTGTTTTTATTTGCATAATATGTATCATGCATAATGTTTTAATTGTTTGATCGATCATTGTAGTATCCTTGTATAAGTTTTTGTCCAGTAACCCTCTCGCGCACATGTTTTTGATCATTGTAGTTGTTTGACATCTCAATGGGTTCGAGTGTTGATCGATTTCAAATGGCAAATGACATGTTCCTCCTATTACTTTAAACCACTTTTCATCCTTTAAACCATTGGAGACAATGGAAAAAAGATAGATCGACAACTTGCATTTGAGGTTGGAGAATGTTAATTTTAAAAAATTTGACAGGTTTGTTTGTGGTATAAATGAAAAATGCAGGTGAAGTTTGTGTCCTTTTGTTATGATTGGTTGCAGAGTAAAATGAGTGATGGGATTAGTTGTGTCTTCTTATGATTGGATTTCATGAGTTTTTTTTTGAGAGGGAGATTGAATTTTTTTTTTTGTGACAAATTTCAAGTGATTTCATGAGATTGATAATATAGCATTGATAGGTCATTTGAGAAGAATTTGTGTTGTCCATTGTAGTCCTATTTGATTATTTTTTTCACATCACCTCTGTAGTATCTTTTTTCTTTAATCATTTGAACATATCCAACAAATTTTTTATTCATATCATTCCAAAATTTATCAATGTTAGCTCCTATTGCAATGGTTGTTGCAATCACAGCCATAGCTATGTTATTCATATCAGGATTTTTTTTTTTACTTCTACCACAAATTTATTCTTGCTACATTTTTTCATGAGCCAGTACTCAACGATCATGATCTCATATTTTTGGGTAAATATCCATAACATTTCCATGTGTTTGTTCATCGGCATTGTTAAGATTAATGCTTTGTCTAAGATTGTTGGATAGGTGAGTGTCTTTTAGTTTTTTCTGAATTTTGTTTGTGTCTTCGTATCTATTTTATTTTGAACCTGGGTTGATGTTCTAACAGTTTCTTTGTTGTAGAAATTGTAAAGATCCTAATGGAAGCTCATTCTGAATTATCAATGACTATGGATCCATCCAACACAACAGCCTTGCACATTGCTGCAGCACAAGGACATATAGTGAAATATCTATTAGAAGCAGGCAGTAGCTTGGCAACAATTGCTAGAAGTAATGGTAAAACAGCTTTGCATTCTGCTGCAAGAAATGGACATTTGGAGGTTGTGAAAGCGATCCTTGAGAAGGAGCCTGGTGTTGTTACAAGGACTGATAAAAAGGGACAGACGGCCCTTCACATGGCTGTGAAGGGGCAGAGTTTTGATAGTTGGAAGGTGCATTTCCCTACATAATCACGATCTTCTGGCAGAATGAGACTCTTGATAATATCTTCAGTTGATCTCAGCAACGTTACCCGCATATCGATCCACTGGAACATGTTGTGCTCCCAAAACATGCTCATCACGTTTTCGTCGTTCGTTAATTCCACCCAACTGAATGATATTCTCCCCTCGTCGAGCCTTGGACGTTTATACCGAACGTATTCCACCCTCCTTGTGTCTCCGTGGTTGAATTCATTCAGTTCATTCTTGAGACCTCTTAACGTTACACCAAGGCACCAAACCTTCAACCTCTGAGGTTCTCCGCCGTTGAATTGTGCATGAACGTCGATCCACCCAACCATTGTTTCAAATCTACACAATAAGAAATTAAAAACAATCAATGAAAAACTCATTCAAACATTCATCAAACACTTGGAGTGCAAATTATACATAAACCCTAAAAATGATAACTATAACATAAACATGCAAATATCTAAACAATTAAGCAATATAAGTGATTTACATGTAACATTGTATGATTTCTTGGCAAAAAAATCAAAATTTAAACTAAACCCTAAAACTAAAAAAATCTAATCTAAGTGTAAAAAATCTAACATAATCATGCAAACATCTAAACATCATAACAATTAAGCACTATAAGTCATTTACATGTAACATTCTATCATTTCTTGCAAAAAAAATTCAAAATTTTAACAAAACACTAAACCTAAAAAATTCTAGTTTAAGTGAAAATATCTATCATACCAACATAATTTAAGTGAAAACTTACTTGTTCTTGTTATTGGAGTGTTGTTTGATTTGAATTTGAAGAAATTTCGGATTTGGGTAATTTGAGAGAGATTTGATTGAAAACGAGGCTCTGCCTGAGCATATAACAGCACGTAGCGTGAGTTAACTCACACAACGTGACTTAACTCATGCAAGGGCAATATGGTCATTTCACTTGGGAATGAGTAAAAACTTTTGGGTAAAGAGCATAATTCTTTCATTAAACATCATACTTTAGTAGAGGATTAGGCTTTTCTTTGCTGGCCCAAATCATTTTGTGTTGTTCTAGTAGGCTCAAACAAGAAAAATCATGAGTACTGGATTCGACCAAAATATTACTCCCTCCGGTCTTTATTATAAGAAACAATTGACTTTTTTGGTTCATTATATAAGTGACGTATCTAGTCTATATTTATAATAAGATAGATTAATTTTTCTATGAACCTAAAGAGTCAACTTTTTCTTATAACAAGGACCGGATGGAGTATGATGGTTGTACAATATACCTCTCAAAATTGCTCACATTTTTAGACTAACCCGATTTAAAATACGATTCGATTGAGATTTACAAAGAAAAATAGTCAATCAAGAGTTACGGCTTAGTCAAGAATGAAACTAAAGTATCTATTGGACAATTGTCAAATTTTATTTATCGGGCGCTGTTGTTCTCTCGTTAAACTAAGTAACCCTTAACTTGATAAAAATAAAATAAAATAAGTAAACCCCTATTTGTCTTTTTTATTATTACTTTCCCCTAAATTATAAGTTACTTTAGGATAGCAATAAAAAGTTAATGTTTCTTTTTCTATATCTTTTACTATTTATTAATTTTTTTTCTTCTATTTTATATTTTTCTTTTCTCGTGTAATCAATGAAGGATAATTTTATAAAATCATTTATACTTTCTTTTTTACATACAAATTAACTATATTTTTTAATAAGATTAATTGAAATAGACTCATAGTGTAAAACAGTTTTACACTATCAACCAATTAAAATCATCTAATTAAATATCTCATTTAAGTCTTAAAAAAGAAAAAATCAAATAAAATCTTATAATAAATGCATTCAACCCACGTTTCTAATTTTGGCATTTGATTTCCTAGTTTACAATCTGCATCACACATACTGTATCTTTCTCCCGATAAATCAAGTTTTGCAATTGTACAGACATTGAATCGTAAAATCATGTTACTTCAAATGAAGCAACTTGTAATTGTTATAGGTTTGATTTTTTGGTATTCTTTGTAGACATGTCTTAAGTGTATTCCTCAAGAAAAATGTTTATTCTCTCCCATCACAATATGTTGTACAGAAATGGACCCTTAATGCTACGAAAGAAAAGGTAAAAGGATTGATAATTGAAGAGTTACACAAAGGAGGAAACAAAGCTTCAAGCACTTCATTGTTTGATAACATTATGACTCACTCCCTTAACTGTCTGAAAGAGGTTTGTGGTCCGAAAAACATATTGCGATTCAATGTCTGAACAGTGCAATTGCAAAACTTATTGGGAGAAGGACACAGTATGTAAACTAGGAAATAAAATGTCAAAATTTGAAACGTAGGTTGAATGCTTTTATTATAAAGATTTTATTTGATTTTTCTTTTTTTAACACTTAAGATGAGGTATTTAATTGGTTGACAGTGTAAACTTGTTTTACACACTCGTCTATTCCAATTAATCTTTTTTTTTTAATTTGTATGAAATAGTTAAAGTGATCTCTATAATTTAGGACGGGGAATAATAATCAGTAATAAGTGATTTTTTGTTTGGTACAATTGGAGAGATAGCTGCAACAATATTTTTTGACTCAAACAAACCATGTTACATGATAAAAATAAAAAAATAAAAAGCATTCGTTGAAGTACGAGTAACCAAAATTGTAGTTGAGCATAAAAATGTGAACATTAAAACGTTCCATAAAACTACTTCTTTTCATCACTTTTAGACAGACAGGAAGAACAATTCATAAAGATTGTTCAAAATACTCCACAGCCCCAGAAAAAGAAAAAAATATTAGAGATTTTTTTTATACATTTTAGGCTTAATTGCAGTTTTAACTCCTTAACTTTCCCAAAGTTGCGATTTTGGCCCCCTAAGAAAAAAAACTACAAAACAGCCCCCTAAGTTTGGCAACTGTAGCAGTTTTGGCCCCCAATGCTGATATTGACTCGGTCTACGCTGACGTGGCACCCTAAGTGAGGTGCCACGTGTTATTTTTTTAATTTTTTTTTGTCTTGGGGGGCCAAAACTGCTACAGTTGCAAAACTTAGGGGGCTGTTTTGTGGTTTTTTTTCTTAGGGGGCCAAAACCGCAACTTTGGGAAAATTAGGGGGCTAAAACTGCAATTAAACCTACATTTTATTTGCAAAAAGTTATCTTAGGATATGATTGAATTCCCTGTTTTATTAGTGATGGGAGATCTTGAGACACATTCCAACCACATTCTATTTCATGCTAGAAATCTAAACCCTTCCATGTCCTTACTAATGAAAAAATGTTCGTGGTCCCATAGCAAAAGATATTGTTCCAGAGGAACACAATCAAGAGATGATAATGCAACAATATCCTTTGATTCTTTGTAATAATATACTTGTAGATTTGTATTGTAATTTAAAAGTGTACCCAGTCACTTGAAGTGACAACAATTAATAATAACAAATTGTGTCCCTTTGAATTTGACATACGTAATGCATTTGATTTCTTAAATTTTATCCACAAATTTAATTTGTATGAAGAGAATATGTGATGAATTCATGATAGGGTTTGATTGTAACATCACATTCAAGGATAAGGCAGAGGCAAATAGATAATGGCTCATAAAAGTGGGCTTGAATTGAATGCTATCTATCTTCTCAAGTTGTAACTATATTGATGTTCATTTGGATCAGGTATGGGAGGATAGCCATTCTATCAACTTTATAGATATGTTCATAGTTTATGTATGGTGTTACACTTGATTAGTATGTGATATTCACATTCCTTTCAGCCAATAGTAACAATTTAAAAAATAAAATTTAAAAAAAGAGTGGTATTCTCTTTGCCTTGGCAGATAATCTTTTTTTCTTTTTTGAAAAAAAAAAGGCATTGGTAGATATTATGTTAATCCTTTTGTTGGGAGAATTTAGGATAGCCCCTTCCATTTTTCATTGAGTGTGTTAATTTGGTTATAGGTTAGGTAGGTCCCTCCCCAATTGGAGTGGCCGGCAGATTGACATTTAATTAATATATCAAGAAGAAAATGAAAGAATAAATAATGTAAAAAAAAGGATTTTTTACATATAAAAGTTTCTTTCAAAATGGATTTTTTTTCATATAAAAAATTGATTATTTATTAGAGATTTTATGTAAATATAGTTATATAGATAACATTCTATGCCTTTGATCTTGGTTCTCCAATTTGATCGAACTTTTGCTGGGATGTGTTTAAAACATGTCACTAGCTTAATTAAAGCAATTGATCCATTTTGTGCAAAAAGAACAAGAAATAAAAACTATATACATAACTAGTATATCTCCTACAAAATGCATGATATTTCCCTTTCATGAAAATTGGAAGAAAATAAAAAGGGTTAACTTTAAGAAGTAGGATAGTGGTCCAACAACTTTAAAAGTACCAGCAATACATATAATTAATCTTTGCAATATTGATTAAAGAGTATTGTTCAATTTAACTCAATATTATCTTTTATGTCCGGTTAGTTTGGTTAATTGGACACATGGTCCTTGTTGGCATTGTCTAGTTGTGAGTCAATGTGAATTGACACTTAACAAAAGAATTGCACAATGTTAAGACTTTAGAGCATGTGATTGGTCCCATCACAACTTCCAAAATAACAAAGCAAAACAAAATCATAAGGAAATTAACTAATTACCTTGAGTTATATGTAAGCAATTAGAGGAAAATCCTATTTCAAGGAACTATGGTAGTTGAACCAAAAGTGTATGCACCATGCCAACTATGTCTAACTACCTTCATTTTGTTTGGGTCTCAATCAAGCTTAACTAAAAGAGGACCAACGGAGTCTAGCTAAGTACAATTATGTTTACTAACTACTGAAAAAAGAGGTATATTATGAATAGAAACTTCTAATGATGTAAAAGAGTTAGTAACTTAGGAAAATATCATTATTATAATTTAGAGCATATTTTTCCATAAATTCACTAATGACAAAGTTAGGTATAGTTCAATTAATGACCTCAGATCTCAGATTAGTACCGTGATTAAAAAATTTAATTAAGATTTAACAAGATAAGCTAACATGCCACAGGTCATATATATAAGTATAGGGTAGTGAAAGGTACATCTCAATTACTTGCACTAAAATAGTAGTATAAATAATAAATACTTGATCACAGTAGTATAGATGGAAATTTATAATATTATTGTTCTTGATGAAATGAATGGCTGCTTATTTTTTTTAAGGAGAGTGATGCAAGTGCTTATCTGCCTTATAGAAATGGATTGAGATGAGAGGGAAACAAATGCGTGACTCACATTAGGAGATAAGGGGCCCCTTAGCTCTTATTCTCATTATAACCCAACCAAAAATTAAGATTCTAATCATGGTTTTATTGCTTTGGCAAAAAAAAATAAAATCATATTTTATCCTTGTTCCACCATATAAAAGTGTTTTCATCTATCTTATTTCAGAAATTGGAAAAAAAAATACCAATAAACATCTATCACAAAACCAATAAAACACAATACAAGTGTTTAAACTTGTGGTACAAAATTTGAAAACATGCTAAATTGATTGGAAAATTTTCAATTTAAAGGAAAAAAAATTGTAATTTCGCAAATTCATGAGACTAGACTAACTCACCGTTACAAATTAAAGGCCAAATATCATTTTTGGTCCTTTGTGTTTGACAAAAATATCGAGTTAGTGTTTTAAGTTTTAAATGGTTGAAGTTGTTAATTTAATCCACTGTTACTCTTTTAAGGATCTATTCGAAACTTAAAAAACTTCAAATAGGTGCATTAAATTAACAACTTAAATGACCTATTTGAAACTTAAAAAAACTTAAACGAGTTGTTTGAAACTTAAAAAACTTCAAAGACTAACCTGGTATTTTTATCAAACTTACAGGAACTTAAAGAGATATTTAACCCAAATTAAATGACTCAAAACTAAATGAATAATTTGTTACAAACAAACCTTAGAAGATTAATATATTACAAACTTTTAACTTAAATGATAACATAAGATATTTGGCCTAAATAATAACTTGAGGTATTGTGTCATTTTCTTCTTTGATAGTAAATGATGACAATTAATTCAAAGCTCTACCATATCATGCAATATAAAAAACAAAGTGCATGCATGCGCATATTTTAAAGAAAGCTTAGAGAAGAAGAAAAAAAACAGGTTGTGCGTCTTAACAAAAGGAAATCCCTGTTGGCCCTCCTTTAAACAATTGTATTTCAATATGAATTAATTGGCATCAATTTAGTATTGAAAGTAAAAAGGTACTATTATGTACGACGTCATGAGTCTTTGATGCTTCAATTTGATAAGATGACAAACACAATCATGTTTACCAATTTATTGACTAAATTCGATTACCGTGTAGAACTAGTACTTAATTATTATAACTTAACACGAGTATTTGATAATTAGACTCAATGATTAATACTTGCGTCATTTGAGATTTTGAAAACCCTTCCAAGTTGCACAATTTGACAAAACAACCCCAAACCTACAACTAACTCCAACCTTTTACTATTAGTTTAGACTTGATTCACTATAACTCCATCCCAATCCAAACTCTCACACTTTGTTTGAATTTGAACTATGTAGCTTGTTCATAACCATGTCGTCGTTTAACATAAATTAATGTCTACTATAAAACCAATAAACATATAATGTGGATTCTCTCCTCTTAACTAGTTTTCTTTGAAACGTGTATCGAACCTTTAACCATTTGCTTAAGCGTTTGAAATCCCCGACAATCAAAGCAACCTGAATGTATTGTTGTAGCTTGTTTTAAATTACACATTTGATATAATTGGATAAGAATTGCAATTGGTCCCTCTTCATCTGTCCCATGCATGCACTTTATTCATGCCCTCACATTTTAGCGACCACTATTTTGCTGGATAAATTAGACCCTACCAAATCCGATCGATGACAAGTGGTGGTGACTTGGTGAGATGCAAAGGCTTAGCTACAATATCCAAAGTGGGAGTGTATGTGGCAAACTCATCCTTTCTACAAGATAAAATCATCTTACACATGTTTTAATTTGAGAAAATAGGAGAGTTTAATTTTGATAGGTTTAAATATGTATTTAGTCTCAGTAAAATTTAAAAATTAATATTATTTTCTTTTCTGGAAAAAGAGGGCTAAAGCTCCAATATTCATTTGTTAATATAAAAAAAAAAAAACTTTTAGTTTTCACAATTTTTCGTCAACAGTTTTAGTTTTTATAAAATCAAGGGTTAATTAAGTTTTTAGTCCCTATAAATATTCATAGTTTTGTTTTTAGTCCCTACAAAATAAAATCACATTTTTTAGTCTCTGTGACATTTTCCTTAAGCATTTTAGTGACCAAAAATGTTTATGGAAATTTTTGATGGGGACTAAAATTCTGATGGAAAATTTTTATAGGGACTACAAAAGCAGATGGAAAATTTTATAGGGACTAAAAAGTGTGATTTTATTTTGTAGGGACTAAAAACAAAATTCTGAACATTTATAGGGACCATTTACTTAATTAACCCTAAAATCAAAGTTATATCAGAATACTACCACACTTTGAATATTTACATTTTATGTGTAATGATATAAGTATGTATATAATTTCAAAATTTTATTTCTAAATTTTGATTTCTTGAACTTTCAGCGCTTAAAAAATCATATTCAATTCATACTTTTAAAAAAATTATATATTTTCGTAGGAGATATGTGTATAATATCACGCATGATTGGAAAAATTTATTAAAAAAATAGAATGGATAGATGAATTAGTTTAAATGTAAAGGACTAAAACATTGACCGAAAATATTGTGGGGGAGTAAAAGTTGAAAAAAAAAATATATGAACTAAAACAAAATTTTGAAATTTTATAAGAAATAACAACATATTCAATTTTTCCTTCCAAAAAAAAAAACATATTCAATTTTGGTACCACGTTTCCACATTAGTGACCTCGGATCTCATACCATGATAAAATAAATAAATCAATAAATAATGAGCTAAATAGGTGATTAGATCAATTTATTTTAGAATTAAAAAGGTTAATAAACTTTTTTGACAGTAAAAATTAAAATACTTTCTTGACAAAAAAGAAATTAAAATACTTTTAATCTACCATGCACACTGATATCTCTGTCACTATGAAGTTTGAAAACAAATTTGAGTTTGCGAATTTTAGCTGTTTTCAACTTAATTTCAAACAATGATCACAAAGTATTTAACAAACTACATGACTATTGGACTAATTAATAGTATATCTGATCATAATTTTCAAAATTCAACAATATTATGCAAAGTATAAGTTAAACACACAATCACATTGCTGCCAACAAAATTGGATTGTCACCAATTAATGTATAACATGACTAGCATGTGATATTTTTCAAATTAATTAGGTTACCGGCAATGAACATGCTGCAGGTATGTTAATTTAATTGATTAATTAAGCTCATAAAGGAATTTTTGTGATGAACTATGAAAGATAAATGAGCTGGATTTGTATTATGGTCAAGAAAATGGTATTGCAGGTCATAAAATCATACTATATGGGAGCAATTAATATGGCTAACTAAGTCCAATCTAGTTGTTTTTATTCAAAAAAAAAAGTCCAATCTAGTTGTTTAGAAACTATAGTTGATGAATCACAGCTAATAAACAACTACTAGATGGTGATTGAGTAGGGTACCTCTAGTACTATTTGTGTTTTGTTAAAATTAACATCTCAACAAACATAGCAAAATAAGTGAATTATTTTCCTTTTAATTAGATTGAGATTAAAGTTTAAAGGTTGGTATAGAGCTTGACGTTACTATGATCTGAAATTTGAAGTGAAAACCGTATAACTGTTTTATATATATAGGTCCACCATGAAAAGTTGCAGCAGCAAAAGAATAAAAATTAATTAGTGGAAGACAGAGCATCTAATGAAATGCCTTCTTTTATCAAGTTGCTTTGACTTTTGATCCATATATGCATAGTTCCATGTGAAACATGATGGATGTTAATGTTGGAGATATGTCTTGAATTTTGAGATTTGAGAAAATCCAAAGAGAGATGGCTGATATAGTGTAGCAGTTGGATGACATTCTAGTTGGTGATAATAGTCATATTGATCAACTACAATGTCACTTAAAAGAAAATCTAGAGGTAGAAGACTGTTATAGTGATAGTGGTGATATTGATCAACCACAATATCATAAATAGTTTTTTTCTTTCTTTTTCACAGTTTTTTTTATATACTTGTTACATTGTGGTTGACCAATGTCACCAATATCACTAACCATAATGTCACTCAAATGCTATCCGTGAAACAAGCATTAAATGTATAAACATTTTATCAATTAAAAAACTTATTTTATAGTAGAATGATATTAAAAAAAGTTATAAATATATTATACTATTAATACAAGCTTGATCTTAGCCTCAAATGCCACTTTAAAATCAAAAGTCTGAAATTCAAAGTGTTTTTTTTTTAAGTTTAAAAAAAAAAATTGTACATAAGGATAAAATTGATTTAATCTCATTAAAAATAGAGTTAAAATTATAAAACACCATCTCTAGATAACCACAATTGTGTTAGTTGACACACTATGACTCTATTTCTTCACAAGACGTGAATAACTTCAAAATTAAGTTTGTACGCCATGTTTATCATGAGGTTGGATCATCTCCATCTCTAATTCTCTTCTTCTTCTTTCTCCTTTTCTATTTTGTATCTTTTTCTCTCTAAATTTTAGAGAGAAAATCAAGAGAGAGAGAAAAAAGATTTAGAGTGAAAGAATATCAGGAGAGAGAAAGACGCAAAATTGAGAACGAGAGAAGGAGGTGGTCCAAGTTTTTTTTTTTTTTTTTGTGATGGTTGGGGTTCGAACCCAAGATCTTGCATATACTCCCTTCGGTTATATTTATAAGCAAAAAACAACTTTTTAGGTACATCCAATAATTAATGTATCTAACCCATAAATGTGACCGTATACATTTATTCAATGTACCTAAAAAGTCATTTTTTGCTTATAAATGTGATCGGAGGAAGTATTATGCATTATCCTTATCAACTGAGGGAAGCTCACAAGGACGATCCAAATTCGTTTTTCACTACTCTTTCACCACCTTATTTTCTCTCTCTATATCTATCCTCCTATCACGTAATTGTTCTATCATATCTATCATTTTAGTCTCTTTATTTCTTCCTCTCTCTAGCGGGCGGTGATTAGTTCTTGGGTGTCTAAAAATTATTTTCCCAAATTAAAGGGCTTGTTTGCAATTTTTCATGCTTTAAAGTATGCTATTAGGTACCCCACATTGGTGAGGTCTTCACCATTTAAGACCTGGTACCTAATAGGTACCCCAAATGTGAAATTTATTTTTGAGGTCTTTTTGGACCCAGGGTCTCACTTAAGACCTCAATGCTTAAGTGGACCTCACATTACTTTTGCTTAAAAATAATCATTGTCATTGTACTATTGCTTTTCAATTGCAATTTACCTTGGCTTTTTAATGTTATTATGGGACACATATAGACCTTTTGTTAGAAAGTCTTCATTGGGGGGTTGAGTACCTATTAAGTACTATTATTAAAAAAGGGAAATGATAACTTGTAAGGGCACAAGAATTCCAATAATAGAAATAATGTATTGGAAATTGTGTTAATTTATTGTTCAAAATGTTTTAATATTAATTTTTTTCATTAAATTCTTTACATTTCATTATTAATGAAATGACATTAATGCTTAACAAGTTAACATGACCCATTAAAAAATTATAAAGAATTGATGTGTCCATGTGAGATCCGTTTAAGACCTCAAAATTGAAGGTCTCCTTTGTTGATGCTCAAAACCACCAATAAAGTAAGTACACCTTGAATAAAAGTAGTATATTTTAGTAAATTGATAAAAAAAAATATAATGTTACTTCTTTTTCAAAATCTTGTACGTATTTATAAGCAAATATCTTGTGGAAAACCTTGAAAAAGTACTAATGGAGTACAAATTTCAAAATCTGCTGTCACTTTTGGAATTGCATGGCATAGATGTGCGTCACGCAGTCAAACGAGTGGGTGATCTGCAAAATGGAAAACTTGTCCCCGTTGGTTCGGAACATGTCGTCTTTAATTTTTTATGACCGCTATAGTCTGGCCATTTTTTAACTATGGTATGCCATGTTAATTAACTTACTTAAATGTTTATTTGAGTTTTAACATACTAAATAAGTCATGAGACATATATTTAAATAGATTATAGCAAAATTACTTGTAAAAAAAAATAAAATTAATATATCAATGAGATTATGCCTCATTTTGATATTTAACATGATACTTTAGAGAATATGAATTTATAGGATACCATTTTTCAATTCTATTTTATTATAATACATTGAAATATGCAACGGACAAAAAAAAGTACGGGATAATATGCTTAAATTACCAAAAAGTTTTTTTTTTAAGGAAAAATTACCAAAAATGTTAGAAAATTAGTAATATAATACAAGTATAAAATCTTATACAACTTTCATGACCACTTGTTGGTCATGTGGACACGGAGAAACAAAACGATTTTTGAAGAGGATTTACAACAAGTGATCAACCGCATCATCGCAATCTTCAAAGAAATGAGATGTCAACAAAGGTTGAATAAAACTCAACAATGATGATACTTGTAAAGGATGTGGTCGACTCTTTCGCAACTCTAAAGGGAGATGGTGAAAAGGTTGGATAAAATCTAAAATAATAAAAGTAATAAGAAAATATAATTCATATTTTTTTAAGTTGATCGGTATATATAGACCTAAAATACCTTTTTTTAGATATAATTTGATTTATATAGCTAAATACACTTCTAAAACAAAATGTATGTCCAGGTTTTTTTTTCATTCTTTCGGTTTCGGTGGATATGTCTACGAGCCTATGTTAAGTGTAACTTTACAAGAGCATTATAAATTTATAACCATCAAATAATATATAATAGTTATAGTTTAGTTAGGTACGTTTAAAAGCCAATGATGAGTAATTGGGGCACTACACGAAGCAATTCCTTGCAAGATATGTATCCTTAGATCCCATCACTTTTAATTTGTTTATACATGCTTTACTCTCCTTTTGTATTGTAGGTACTACACCACAAATAATACAACTTAATTATATTCCACAATCCTATTCATCCTTTATAATAATTTTCAACATTAATCTATATTAATCAATTTCTCCCATACCTGGGAAGTTTCCCACAAAATAGTTTTGTAGTATATGGAAGATCAGAGCCACATTAATTAAGAGTTTCAATCTCATTATACTATATGTATATAGTATATACTCAATTAATGGGAGATGAGAAGTCAAACACAATTGAAATCTAAATCTGAATATATGCATAAATTAGGGCATGGATGATTTTAATAATAGGGCTTAAGATATTATTGTTTGATACTTATAAGTTGTTGACATACATATGATTATGAAAATGAAGGGAGGTGAAGTTGCCACTTGCCAGGTAGGTGTTGGCAATCATGCATGGGGGGTGGTGAGTGAGTGGGGGTGAAGTGCATATATGCAAAACGTTACTTCATTGCTTTGTGTGTGGATTTGGAAGTTGTAACAGAAATCAAATATTATGAGATAATGCTTATAATTCATAAAGTTTGTGTAACAGCACCTAAGTTGTTTCTTTTCTCTTTCCCTTTCTCCTTAAGCCAAGTAAACCCTTTTTTCTATTTATGAAATAGAAAGGTTGCTTCTTATACTCTTTCTTATAGGACTATAATGCTACATTTGTTAGAAAACAATGATCACTAATTGACGAATCAAAATATTTTTATCATGATGACATTAGTTATCTTGGAATTGATTTAAAAAAAGGTTAAGCTAACAAGTGCGCATTTGTTAAAGATTCAAAAATACTATTGTTAGGTTTGATATTTGGTTCAGCTATGATACTATTGTATTGACAGATGAAAATATGAACGAAAATGTCAAATACAATTAAGTACGATTTTCGTGTAGGCTTAGTAATTGTTTGGTTTCATATTTTCTATTTCTTTTACTGGTTTCATTGCCTTTTTCACCGTGATTTCTCAAATATGTAAGCTTTCATATCAACATGAAAATTCATTGTGATTTTGAGAAACATGTTTAGTGTATGTTTGATTTGACACAATGATTTTGCCAAATTCACTATGAACTCAAATATACACTTAACAGATGAGTTTCGCTCCTTTTGATTTTGCTTTTATTAATTACTATTATTTCTTTAAACCCAATTAGCCTTTTAATTTTATTATGCAATGCCGATTAGCTTCTCACACATACACAAGTTTATTTATTTTTTAGTATGGTATGACTTATGATGGCAAGCAATGCATGCAATGGGAATGGAGCTTTGTCCCTTCTCGTTTTGCTTTAAAAATAAGAATATGTTAACGAGTGCCCCGGAACATTGTTTAAAGAATTATAAAAAGGAATTTTGTCTTGAAAATTGTGTATTTCACTTTTTGAAAGTTAAAAAAGTGTTATTTTCAATACAAAATTTGATTTTTCATTTTACTTTTGGTTCCTTAACTAGTGCCCCGGAAGCACTGGTTAACAAAACCCTTAAAAATATCACAAAAAACGCGTTTTCAGCAATCAAACCAAACACACCTTTACCAAGCTCGAATATTCAGTCGCTGTTAAGTTGTTATTAACAAAAGAATTAATTCCATTCCTTCAAAAGAAAAAAGAATTAATTCCTTTAAAAAAAATTATATCAACAGATAAAAATGTAAAAATATTGTTAATCTATAATTTTTTATCACACAAATTATGTTATTAGTAATTTTAAAATTAGAGTGGCTGATTTCATTACATATAGAGGGGGAAAAAAGAGAAATATTTAGTTGGGCACAACCCCAAATAAAAGGTATTTAGGCATACACATATGAATTATAAAATTTTAAAGTGAAATAATTTAGTCACATCATTTAATATAATTTATCTTTTAAATTTTATCAATCTTGTGTGTGCTCAAATAAATTTTATTTAGAGTTGTGCCTATGCAAGACTTGTTCAAAAAATAAATGATATGATGGAATAGGATGAAAAGGAATACTCCATTAGTCGGCTCACAATAAGTGTTCTCTTTTACTCATATATTTTTTTAACATGTGTGAAATAATCAAATGATTTAATTATTTTAAGACAAAGAGAATACTAGTTTAAGAACAAACCTAAATTAAAAAAAATAAAATTGAACACACTTATAAAAATATTTTTTTAAAGAAAAAATGGATTACTGATGTGATGAATTTATTTACCTTTTAATTTCTTTTATTATTGTGTGTCCAAATAATTTAAATTGTGATTGTGCATGTAAGACTGACTCTACATATAGTAAAATAATTAGAAGATTGAAATACAATAAAAAAAATATTAGTAAAAAAAGTAAATATTATATAAAAAAGAAAAAAAAAACACTTAATTTGACATAGAGAGATGAGGTTAAGTCAAAATAAATGAAAAAGGAATTTTATTGGAGGTTGAAAGGACAAAATGTGGGTCCCAAAATTGTCTGAAAAAGTTGGTCCTACTTAATTTCCCTCTATCCAACACTCACACCCTCCACTCCTCACATTTTTGAATGTTTATAAATGCACCTGCAAACCACTTCCATTTTGCCACAACAAAGATTAATTCTTCACACAACAATTTTCATTAATTCCCAAAACACACACAAAAAAACAAACTCTCTCTCTCTCTTAAAAGTTTCATCTTTTTTCCTTCCTTTCACACTTTTCAATACAAAAAGAAGAAAAAAAATACATTGTTGAAAAACAGAACAAAAGTTGAAGAAACACACAACATTTATGTTTTTTCTCTCCCTATACATTGAAGCATAGAATAAAGTGTAAAAAAACTCACTTTTGCTTTACACTATCATGGCCTTCAAGCTCAATGTGTTGCTATTGTTCATACTTGCAAGTTCATTGATTAGTTTTGGTGAAGCTTCTGTATCATATGATCATAAAGCTATCACCATTAATGGACAAAGAAGAATACTTCTTTCTGGGTCTATTCATTACCCCAGAAGTACCCCTGAGGTATTTTCATCAAATGTGTTTCTGGGTTGTTTTTGTTTTGTGTTTTTATCAAATGGATAGTTTCAAGTTTCAACCTTTGTGAAAAAAAACATGTTTTTTTGTTTGTTTGGGTTACTGAATTTGAAACTGTTTTTGTTGTTGTTTTAGATGTGGCCAGATCTTATCCAGAAGGCTAAAGAAGGAGGATTGGATGTGATTCAAACTTATGTTTTCTGGAATGGACATGAACCTTCACCTGGCAAAGTAATAATTAACATTAAACAATCCTTGTTTGTTATGTTTGTTTTGCTTGTAGTGTAATTTTAACTAATCACTTTTTTTGTGTTTTTGATTATTGAAGTATTATTTTGAGGGAAACTATGATTTGGTGAAGTTCATAAAGTTGGTGCATCAAGCAGGTCTCTATGTTCACTTGAGAGTTGGTCCTTATGCTTGTGCTGAATGGAACTTTGGGTAATAAAAGAGTTTAATGTTAATTTCTTCTTTTACTCAAACAAAAATTATGGTTACTTGAAATTTTTATTAACAGTTTTACCTTGTTCATTTTTGTAGAGGTTTCCCTGTTTGGCTCAAGTACATTCCAGGTATCAGCTTCAGAACAGACAATGGACCATTTAAGGTAATATAACTGTTATAATAATATTATTAAGAATCACTATAAATAGAAAAAAATATTATTTATTTGATGTTGTTACTTTACCCTTCTGATAACTTAATTTTGACTTTTGTTTAATGTTTTTGTTTGGTGAAGTTTCAAATGCAAAGATTTACTACTAAGATTGTGAATATAATGAAAGCTGAAAGGTTGTATGAGTCTCAGGGTGGTCCAATAATTCTATCTCAGGTTAAGATGTTAATCTTGTTACTTTCTTTGTATTTTCTTGGAGATATTAAAAAACAGCATTAATCTAGTTACTTTACTAGTTGAGGAAAAAACGGAGATATGTAATGAATTTATTGCGTTTTGGTACCATTGTTTATGCACAGATTGAAAATGAATATGGACCAATGGAGTATGAACTTGGTGCTCCTGCTAAAGCCTATACTCAGTGGGCAGCACATATGGCTGTAGGACTTAATACTGGTGTTCCATGGGTCATGTGCAAACAAGATGATGCTCCTGATCCTGTTGTAAGTTAAACTGACTTGTAACCTTTTAAAGAAAAATCATTTTACCTTTTTAAACTTGTAGATTGTAAATGTTGAGTGTGAGAAGTGTAACTAAGAAAATGATAGAAAGGGACGAGAAATGAAAAAAGAATTGATGTGATAATAAGAAAGTAAAGGAGAGATTGAAAGGGAAATGGACTTCCTGCTGTAACTGTATCATCGTGTTACATATCTGGACCATCCGATCTCAAATCAATGTTTGATATAGTTTACAATTAATTTACTGACGGTGTAATTTGAATGGTTCGATCTCAAATTAATGACCGAGATTGATTGCCGGGTGAACTGGGTGATATCTTTACAGCAGGCAATCCGGGTCCGTAAAAGGAGATGTAAGAGAAAAGAGTTTGAAAAATTAATATTATTCCTCCATGTGCATGCATGGCTGATATTTTCACTTATTTAGTCCTTTGACTCCTTTCAATTTCATTCTCACCATCATGTCTAGTTTTTTAGCATCATAACTTTAATGAAATCATTACCCTACATGCACGTGGTTAAAATTTAAAATTTGACACTCTTCAATTTCCTGTTTTTTTAGCAAAGGAGGGATAAACATAGTTATATATGCTGAAGAAATATTGTATTTTTGCATGTAAATCCAATTTTTCCAGATAATGTTGTGTCGACTTAATGTCATTTTCCAGCTTCTAATTCCAGTGTAAAATTTTGCAGATTAATACTTGCAATGGTTTCTATTGTGATTATTTCTCTCCAAATAAGGCTTACAAACCAAAGATGTGGACAGAAGCTTGGACTGGCTGGTATAAATAAATTTGTAGCTCTTATTTAGTGCCCTGGTACTTATGTTTCTTGAGGAAAAAGAAAAAAAGAATCATTGCTCTTTTTCCTTTGTTAACCTTGTAGGTTTACCGGCTTTGGAACTCCAGTTCCTCATAGACCTGCTGAAGACTTGGCATTTTCAATTGCAAGGTTTATACAGAAAGGAGGATCCTTTATCAATTATTACATGGTAACTTGAATATTTGTTGATTCCAGAGTGTCGGTGTATGGATTCGCCGTTTTTTTAATTCAACTAAGCTCTTTTGTTTTGTTCTTTTCAGTATCATGGGGGAACAAATTTTGGAAGAACCGCTGGTGGTCCTTTTATTGCCACAAGCTATGATTATGATGCACCTCTTGATGAATACGGTATATGCTCAACATTCAAACATCTATGATCTATATCTACATATATTAAGTGAAAACCAAGCTTTTCTCTTCTTTATTCCATGCATTGTGTTATATTATTATTTTCGCTACGCAGGACTTCTAAGGCAACCAAAGTGGGGTCATTTAAAGGATTTACACAGAGCAATTAAACTCTGCGAACCTGCTTTAGTTTCTGCAGATCCTACTGTAACTCGTCTTGGAAACTATCAGGAGGTATATCTCGAATTGAGTTATCTTAAATTTTTGAATTACTATCTAGATTTCTGTGTAATTAGAAGAAATATTTACCTTTCTTTGCTGATGTACAGGCTCATGTTTTTAAATCAAAATCTGGAGCTTGTGCTGCATTCCTTGCAAACTACAATCCACAATCTTATGCAACAGTGTCATTTGGGAATCAGCATTACAACTTACCTCCTTGGTCTATAAGTATTCTTCCTAACTGCAAGCACACTGTTTATAACACTGCAAGGGTGAGGAAAAAATAGAACAAACTTTTTATTTTCATTGACCAAGTAGCATATTTCAGCAACAATGATGATTTAAGTTTCGAAATCTTTGTATAGGTTGGTTCGCAGAGCGCACAGATGAAGATGAGCCGCATTCCTATTCATGGGGGGCTCTCTTGGCAAGCATTTAATGAAGAGACTACGACTACCGATGATAGTTCCTTCACTGTGACTGGCCTGTTGGAACAGGTTAATGCAACCAGAGATTTATCGGACTATTTGTGGTACTCTACAGAGTGAGTCACATATAACTCTGCAGCATTGTTGATATATTTATTCATTTTGGTTCCATCATATTGAATACTTATCTTGTTCCTTTTCTTGTTGCTAGTGTTGTGATCAACTCCAATGAAGGATTTTTTAGGAATGGAAAGAATCCTGTTCTTACAGTATTATCTGCTGGTCATGCTTTGCATGTTTTTATCAATGGTCAGCTGTCAGGTCAGTAGCAAATCCTCGGCATATACCATTTCAATAACACCAGTTATTTTGACTACTAAAACTATTCTCGCTTCAGACATATTGCAATCTTGCTTCAGAAATATTGCAAATACTAGTTGACACACACACACACACTTTTGAGAATTCACTGAATCAGACCGTTACATGTAATAATATATCAAGACATGATCTATTAATCAATGTTCCATTCAATTTCATCTTCAATACATTGAGCCTATTATTTATCTTCTTTTGACCAGGAACTGCGTATGGAAGTGTGGATTTCCCCAAACTAACCTTTAGTGAGAGTGTGAAGCTTAGAGCTGGTGTTAACAAAATCTCCCTTCTAAGTGTTGCAGTTGGACTTCCGGTTTGTTTTCTCCCTCCTCTATTTGTGTTCGCACGCGCATATCTAAAAATATGAACTGGTGTCGATGTCATGGCTATGTCTATGTTATTCACTTGGTGTCTTTATATACAGAATATTGGCCCACATTTTGAAACATGGAACGCCGGCGTTCTTGGTCCAATTTCATTGAATGGTCTCAACGAGGGAAGAAGGGACTTAACTTGGCAGAAATGGTCATACAAGGTACTTCAAACAGTCACCACGCTATCTCATTTTGCATCTTTGCTTGAGTTTACTTGAAATTCATTTGAATGCATGTTTCGTTCAGGTTGGTCTTAAAGGAGAAGCCTTGAGTCTTCATTCTCTTACTGGAAGTTCCTCTGTTGACTGGCTCCAAGGATATTTAGTTTCGCGCAAGCAGCCATTGACTTGGTACAAAGTGAGTATCATAATTAATTATTAATATTGATCCATTCCTCTTAATATACTCTTTAATTAATTATTATTCTTATAAATGTTGATACATTATAATGCTATTACAGACAACTTTTGACGCCCCGGCAGGAGTTGCACCGTTGGCCTTAGACATGAATAGCATGGGAAAAGGTCAAATGTGGTTAAATGGACAGAATTTGGGACGCTACTGGCCTGCTTATAAAGCATCTGGTTCTTGTGATTATTGCAATTATGCAGGAACTTATAATGAGAAAAAATGTGGATCCAACTGCGGCGAGGCTTCTCAACGATGGTAAGAAATATGCCGTACGTAGCTTGTTTAACAGTTTTGTTTAATGCTGATGAGAAACTCTAGATAAACTAATCACTGGTTGATATTTTCAGGTATCATGTTCCTAAATCTTGGTTGAAGCCGACAGGAAATTTGTTGGTTATGTTTGAGGAATTGGGCGGGGATCCAAATGGTGTGTCTTTGGTTAGAAGAGATATAGATAGTGTTTGTGCTGATATTTATGAGTGGCAACCAAATCTTGTTAGTTATCAAATGCAAGCTTCTGGTAAAGTTAAGATACCTGTGAGTCCAAAAGCACATTTGTCATGTGGTCCTGGACAAAAAATATCATCAATCAAATTTGCTAGCTTTGGCACTCCAGTCGGGTCTTGTGGAAACTACCGCGAAGGAAGCTGTCACGCTCACAAGTCATATGATGCCTTTCAAAAGGTATTGTTACTTGTTCTATTTTTCTATGATGGTTACTTTTTTATTGTGGATAGGGTGCTCTAAACAGACACTAATTTTACACATGAAAAACATCACTCTTTATTATTATTATTTTTTCTGATTTAAGAAGTTAAAATCTGCAGTTTTAACGTTCTATCCATCAATATTTATGGCCCTTTTTTCTCAAAACATTCTATTGAGTATGACTCAAGGTTTACTGATTAGTGGCTAGGTCGCTCGAGCCTGAATAATTTGTAACCCTAAGCTTGTAAGCCGGACTATAATATTTAAACACAAGTTGTTATTGGTAAACCTATGTTTGAATAGTAGAAAATCACCGCAACCACTCTGCAGTTGAAGACGTAGTAGGAACAATTGGCCGAACACCGATCCAATCTTGTGTGTTCTCTGTTTGCGTTTTACATATGTGTGTCCTTCAGAACCAAAGTTGTTGTTCTAACTCATTGTTTATTGTTACAGAATTGTGTTGGTCAAAGTTCGTGCACCGTGACAGTGTCACCTGCAATTTTTGGAGGTGATCCATGTCCACATGTTATGAAGAAACTCTCAGTAGAAGCTATTTGCACCTGATCATTTTCAACCTTAGAAAATAAATGGAACAAAGACTCCAGAATATATTTTTTCTAATGCAATTCAATACAGGTTTTTGGGTCAAATATAAGTCTACACTTCAATATCACCACCAACATTGAATTTGGCTTTACCAAGGTGAAGTTGCAGATAAACACAACACACCAACTGGTTGAAAAAGCCTATAGAGAATTGCTGTGATGATTGTGGTTATGTGTGTATATATATATTGGTATTTCAACTTGTTATACAAAGGTTAAGGAAGATGAAAAGTTGGTTGATGATGCACATTGAGACGACACCAATTGAAGTCCATGTGCTGCAAATTGGTTTTTGTTTGTGTGGAAGTCTCTTGCTTCCTGTAAAACTATTGTTGTTTTTCCTTGTAGATTCATGGAGAGAGCAATTTAGTTACTTTTTCCTCCTTATGTAAGAAATTTTCCAATGTAATAAGATCAGATATGTTAAATTAAGTAATGTTATGGTATTATGCTTTTAACTACTTGTTCTTTCTTTTTTCTTCATTCTGTCATGGCTTGGTTTCCACCAATTATATATATTTCTGCTGTTGAGATCTTACATTAGACCAAGGTTTACATTAAATTGCTGTCTTCCTTCTACATGGTACCGAACTTAGGTTGATATGAAGAAAAATAATGAAATAGGAAGTAGGGGTGTATAAAACCCGACCCGGTATTGCAACCCGTCCTGGTCCAAATGCAATATCAAAAAATAAGCAGTGACAAAAATAAGGGACAGAAACACAACTAAAACAAGGATCGGGTTCAAGTTACCCGTTTCGTCATAATTTTATAACACACTCAGAGTGTGACACTCTAACTCAGTCTACTCTTTTATACACAGACTCACACTTTCTAATTAAAGAAGGTGGCTTTCCATTCTTTAGGTTCATTTTAAGATTTTGGTGTTGTGTTGTGTTGGTTTATTTTTTGTAGAACCACACAAGTGAGATAACGAATACCAAACTTGTGCGTTGAAAGGAAATATCCGACTTTGCTATTTTTGATTCATGGTGACAAAGTTGTTGTGCACGTGTTAAAATATCCGACTTTGCTATCTTTTTGTTAAAATATGATTGAATGGTCATTGAGTATTAATTAAACACTAGATTATTCATTTTATTAAATCAGATTAATGATTTATAAACTTTAAAATAATAAATAAAATAATAATAATAGTTAATTTTATATTATTTAGCTGATGAGCGAATATACAATCAACCAATGGTCTCTGAAGTTTAATAGATCTAGTAGCATATTATGTGCAATTAGTCAAAATAAAGAAATACACAACCCTACAGATAAATAAATCTAAAAAAACAATGCAAAATGACACCACAAACTATATTTTCTCAAAAATATCCAAGTCATAGTCTCAACAAACAAGTATTTTTTTTCTTGATGTTGTATTCTATACTTTTATTTAATCTCGATACTCCAACATCCCTTATTTAACCTTTGCATCTAATCAGTGGTAGTACTATTTCAATCAGAACCAATGGACCTTAAAGTGGGATTCACAATGCTCAGTCTGGTGCTCTCAAAGTCTAAACCAATTCATTAAACTAATGTAGCGGATTTGAAATTAAGACATTAGCATATGATGAAGGGGTGAATTTATTTATTTGAATGAAATAAAAACAGTGTACCCAGAGTTGGCCCTGAGGGTGGGCGGGAGGGAGGCAGTCTAGGGTACCATTACTTTAGGGACATCAAAATTATTATTCTTACTTAGTGGTCAGTACTATATAGATATATTTCTTTTTAATCTGGTTTGATTAATTATATTGAAAAAATATTTTTAAAGAAATTTGATTATAAATGAATCTTTTGAAATAAAAATGCAAGAAGAAAAATATTGAAATATTTTAAAGGGCACAATTTTATTATTTCGTCGAAGAAACCAAAAATGATAGGACGGGCTCTGAGTGTACCACCTATGGGCCAATGAAGCTTGCAGTCCAGGTAACACATTTTGGTCGATATAGACTTGGCTTCACAAGGGTTGCCGATATTCAATCATCTCTCTCACGTGTCTTATGTAATTTTCGACCCTCGATCACACTAATTTTGTTGCTTTTCCAATTCTACTTGATAATTAATTGTTCAATCTCTTCTGCCAGAATCAGCATCCGAGTGTCTCTCATATCACAAGTTGCTATGAAGCGCCCAAAGAGTTTTTCTCCCTCATGTGACCACACCATAGTTCGTAAGGCAAGTTTTTTCTCAACTCTCAACAATGTTTATTGTTTCTTTTTGCATGTTTTAATTCTATTATTATATCAATCTCTCTCTCTCTCTAAACTGCCAGATGAAGGGTCCCCGTTTAGATGTGGATGCTATTTGTGCTGCAATGCTAGAGGGTTATGAGAAGAATAGGCTTTTATGGGCAGCAAAACAACAACAGTTGGAGGCTGCGCCTACTGATATGGGACCATCAACTGATGAAACAAGTCGGAACAAGAAGAAGAAGAAGAAGAAGAATGAGACCACCAAGAAGAAGATGAAGAAAAACAAAAACAAGAGCTTCAAGAGACCACTGGACTTTCCATTTTAGGTTGGAATCATGTGTGTTATTGGTTACAGAATTACATTCTCTCTATGACTATGATGGATGTATAATAATCACTCTACTTTCTGCATCTTTCTTATTCTTAATTTTATCTAATATAAACTACTTTATCATCATTTGCATTCAATTATTCTAATCTTCTTCATTATTATTATCATTATTGTAAATAAAGTGTTGGCCTTAGACATGAACAATATGGGAAAAGGTCAAGTGTGGTTAAAAGGACATAATTTAGGACGTACTGCCCTGCTTTTAAAGCATCTGGTACTTTTGATTATAATGATAAAAATATGTTGGACCAACTGCGGCGAGGCTTCTCAACGATGGTAAGAGAGTGTTATATGTAGCCTGTCTAATAGTTTTTGTTTCTAAACACCAGACAAAAACAAATCTCTGGCTGATAATTTCAGGTATCATGTTCCTCATTCTTGGTTTAAACCAACAGGAAATTTGTTGGGTGGGGATTCAAATGGTGTATCTTTGGTTAGAAGGAGGGATATAGATAGTGTGTGTGCTGAGGCAGCGAAATCTTGTTAGTTATCAGGTAAAGTTAAGATACCTGTGAGTCCAAAAACACATCTGTCATGTGGTATTGGACAAAAAATATCATCAATCAAATTTGCTAGCTTTGGCACACCAGTAGGATCTTGTGGAAATTACCATGTTGGAAACTGTCTATGCTTACAAACCATACCGTGCTTTTGTAGGATGGTTTCTTTTTTATAGTGGATAGGGTGCTATAGACAAACACAAATTTGACACATGAAAAACATCAACTCTTTGTCTTTTTTCTGATTTAAGAAGTTAAATTCTGCAGATTTAATGTTCTGAAGTTAAATTCTGCAATTTTAATGTTCCATCAATGTTTATGGCCCTTTTTTCTCAATACATTATATTGGGTATGACTCAAAGTTTTCTGATAAGTGGATAGGTCGCTCGAGCTTGAATAATTTGTAACCCTAAGCTTGTGAACTGGACCATGGTATTTAAACATAAGTTGTTATTTGGAAACCTAAGCTTAAATAATAGAAAATTACACTCAACCACTCCACAGATGGAGACGTTGACAGTAGACACAATTGGCGGAACACTGATCAAATCTTGTGTGTTCTTTGTTAGCCTTTTTCATATCTATTTTGTTTAGAACCAAGGTTGTTGTTTTAAAGCATCCTCAATTGCTGCAGCATTGTGTTGGTCAGAGTTCAGGCATCGTGACAGTGTCTCCTGAATTTTTTGGAGGTGATCCATGTCCCAATCTTATGAAGAAACTCTCAGTAGAGACTATTTGCACCTGATCATTTTCAACCTCAAATAAATGGAACAACGATTCCATGGATTATTTTTTTTATGTAATTCGATACAGGTCTTTTTGGTCAAATATAAATCTACACTTCTAGATCACCACCGGCATTGAATTTGGCTTTACCAAGGTGAAGTTGCAGATAAACACAACACACCATCTGGTTGACAAAGCCTATAGATTATTGTTGTGATGATTGTTGACAAAGCCTATAGACTATTTGTTTGTGTAGAAGTCTCTTGCTTCCCTTTTGTAGATTCATGGATAGGCAATTTAGTTACTTTTTTCTCCTTATAGGAAATTTTCCAGTGTAATAAGATCAGATATGTGAAATTCAGTAGTGTAATGTTATGTTATCATGCTTTAAATTCCTCGCTCTTCATTTTTTTGTTCATATTATATTTCTGCTGTTGAGATCTTACATTAGACCAAGGTTTACATTAAATAGATTACTGTCTCCCTTCCACATGGTACATAACTTAGGTTGATATGAAGATAAAAATTGAATCAGGAAGTATACTTGTATGACACAAAAAATTCTAATATTTAATCTTTTATCCGTATTAAAACGCATAACCTCCAACTCATTTTCGCTTTGCTCAAACCATTAAAGTTACTCATCCATTTTTCCTTGACTATTAATCAAATCATGCTAAATAGTCAAATACAACCATGAAAGATTAACAAATTTCACTACTTCTAACACCTCATCAAAACTTCTAACAAACTTAAAGTGTAAAATGATGACACACAATGCTTCTTGAAATTAGCTATTAGGTTAACTCAAAACAAAGTAAAATGGAAGACTCAAAAGTACTGACTTAAAATATTGTAACAAAGCGTATTTGTTATTTTTCAATCCAAAACCAAAAGAAACTTATGTCATTATTTTCAATCCACACTTTGGTACATTCAAAACATTGATGGTGATGGAATTACGCATTTAAGATATTGATGGTTGTTTGATCAATATCAGACGGTTCACATTCATGTGTTCATGACATATATGGCGACGCATTCATGACATTGCGGTTATTGTTCAATCAAATAGTTCACATTCACGCGTTCCGAACATTTGCGACAACCCATTGATGACATTGCAGTTGTTCATCAAGTCATCGATGTTCCAAATGCATGATCACGTGGACATAATATTCGTGGTCAACTGTTAACTTCATTCCTCCCATAAAAAGAGGCCTGCGTGCCCCTAACAAATAAAAAGTCAAAAAGTGAAAAACCAATAAAATATCTCGTTTTTTTTTACATATGAATCTATCTAACTAGGTACTTATTCTTCTTTTGTTCACACAATACATAGTATTGCAAATGCATGATTCTATTTTCTCATTTTCGTTCATTCTTCTCTTCTTCATATTCATATCTTCCATAATAATACCTCTCTTTCTTTCCTCTCTCCGTAATAAAACACCACCCACAATCCCAAAACCCGTTTCGACCCGTAACCCGGTTACCCACGCCCCGGCTGATTCTCATCTAAACCGACCTGACGATAATGACTCAACTCCAACTCTCTTTTCCAAACCGGCGTCCCATGATGACCCGAACCAGTTCTTGGAGTCGGGTCAGTGCGTGATGAATGATGATATGGTGGAGAGGGATCATTTTGTTTCGGATACCCGTCCCGAATTAGATGGCTTGGACCCGTTTACGTCTTGTAGTAGTGTCATGCAGAAGAAGATGAAACCGCAGTATGATAATATTGTGAAATGCAATGAATCCAAAAAGTTGACACTCTCACAGGTTCCTCTCTTTGTGCGTGTAATATTTATTTATTTATTATCAAAATTCAGTTGCACTCAAAAGAGATGATGGCATCAAATTTATTTAAACATGAGCAACAGAAAAGATAATATTTCAAAATGCAGGTTGTACAGTTTGCAAATAGTTTGGTTGATGCTAGGAGTGAGCTACAACACAAGTATGTCCTAAAATCAGCAAATTCAAATAGCTTTTCTTTTTGTCCCCTTTACACTCTTGAAGAATGTTATCAGATAATATTGCATTATTTCTACTTAGTCATCAAGGGTTATATGCATGCATACTCACATCTTTCCATTTAACGAAACTTTAATTTTGTACCACTCTTCTCAAGTTGAGTATGTTTTATTATGTTGTGTCTTATTTTGATTCTCTCCATGCTCTCTTATTGTAACAGGGCTGAAGCGACACAACGCAAGTTTATGATAGCGAAAGCTTTACTATGCAAGGCAGACATTTCTTCTTTTGACAGACTTCGACAACAGGTTGGTTTGAAATTTGAATATTTTTGATAGCAAGATGTCTCATCTAAAAGGAAACGTTGTGTTTCATACCCTACATTGAGTGTTGGTTTTTTTCCACATTTCAGGTATACAAGCTTGAATTAGAGCGAAAACAATTAGAAGAGGATGCTTTTGTTTATAACTGGCTTCAGCAACAGCTTAAACTCTCACCAGCATACAACAAGGTAATTTACCATAAGCTCTGCATATCATCAATGTCACATTTTCTAGCTTATGGGACTTGGTTGTAAATTTTTGCCCTTATCCTAACAATATTTTGTGTATGCAACTTCGTTTCTGTTCCTTATCGATTTTGTATATTAACTAACATTTTTTTTTTGACAACTAAACCAACAATTTATTTTGTTATTATGTACTAATTACACATTCCTTTGTCTATAAGATGGGAGAGAGAAAAGATGATGGATTTTCTGACATTTCTTTTGAAGAATTATTAACACAAGAAAAGAAGGATTCATTTTGGTAAGTTGCATTTCATTCATTTCTTGTTTGCAAATGCTAAAGAGTATCTTTGTTAAGGAATCAAAAATGATTTTTTTTTTCAAGTGTAACATTTAATGTTTCTAATGCATCAAATATTCCATTATTCAAATAAAAATACTTTTTATTCCTTAACAGTGTCTTGGGACTTATCTGTTTTCATTAACTTTATACGAAGCACCGTCACGGATACCAGACACGACACTGACACGGATACGTCAACACCTGTGATAATGTAAGAAAATTAATTAATTGAATCTAACAAAAGTGTCGGTGTCGAACACTGACGTGTGTCGGACACAAGGACATGCCTAATCTCAAAGGTGTCTATGCTTCAAAGTTAATTATTTTTAAAATTTTGTAGGAACCATTTCTCTCTTTTGTTCCCAATTGAATAGAGGGAGAGGGTTGGCTTACTGATTATCAATTACCATTTTCTGTATTTTCACAGGCAAAGAAATGGGAAATCAAGACAATGCTCAAGCTAATGACATTGTTAGTTTAGATAACTTAGAGTTAGTTTAGAATGTAAATCCAAATGGTATTTCTACTTTTTTTTTTGCCACAGGCATGTCCTTTTTGGTTCTTTTCCTATGCTATTTTTTATGGTTACATATTGAGTTTCTTTTTGAAATTCTGAATGGATGAATGAGACATTTATATACGTACCTTTAAAACTTATGAGGTTTTGTTTACAGAGCTGAAACAGATGAGTTTCCCTAATGCTACTTACCTGTACTCATTTTTGTATGTTTAATGAATTGGGTACTATCGATTTCGACTTAGAGTGTGTACAAATCAGTTGAGTACAAATTTGTTACTCGAGACAATCAAAGTTGATTAAGGTTTAAATTTTCGATTTTACTATGTATCTAATTCTTAACATATGTCATTAAAACACAAGTTAGCATGATTCTATAAAGACTCTAGTTTTAAAATTTACATTCTATAAAGACTCTAGTTTTAAAATTTACACTATCTTATTAACATTTTTGGAGAGAATTTTCCCTTAACATTTGGCGAGTATTCTTGAATTACCTGTGCAATGACAATAAAATAAAAAAAGGCAAAAGACAAACCTCCATTGTTGAATCCATTAATATCATTAACCAAATTCATATATCTCATACGTTTGGATCAAACATTCGGTGGTTTCTTCCTATTATGACCAATTTTAATTTGTTTCACGTGTGATTAAGAAATTAAACATCATTAAACACATTAATTTCGTAATAGACTAACATCTATGAACTTGTTCTGTCGTCCTACACCAATAGCAGTCCGCTTCTTGTTTTTTTCTCCTCAATTTCAGATTATGCCTTTCCTTTACGTCTTTAATATTATCAATCTTGATTTTCTGCGACATATTAAATTAACCGATTAGGGTCATCAAATTAAAATTGAACTCAATTTATGTGGTTAATTTGCAGGTATAATGTGGATTGTAGTTCAGGGTTCATAGCTTTGATTAAGTTGGATTTTGTAGGAGTAATCAAATTCATCAAACCAGACAGTCATTTCTTCCTGGACAGTCATTTAACAGTGCAAGATTTCGACCAAAGTTTTGTCAGCTAATGTCAAATATTTGAAATATGCAGATATCTCATCAGTTCCTAATGCCAAAATTCCTTGACGAGACTAATTGTTGATCTATCACTACTACGTTGCGACACAAATATGCAGATATATCATCGTTACTTCAGAAACTACCACAAGAATATTAGAAAACAGTGCAACATAATACCAGTAAATTGCTATCCTAACAATAAACAAAATGGGTTTTCAAGACTCGGGGGAAAAGAAACTTCCCAAAGGTATTTGCTTCCAGTCCTCAAATTCCTACAGCCACTCGGATTCCGTGTTCATGTCACAGATGATCGTCCACTTTATGATGCTTGTAATCAATCAATCAATTTTCACAGAAGAGTAGATCTTGCGGACAAACCAGAAGCAAGCATAGAAGCCAATTGTTCCAGTCACAACAAAGAAGGCATATGAAACAATTATCATATACCCAAAGTAAAGGATGCCTGAGACCAGCTTTGTAATCTCCAACTTGGTAAAGAAGTAGAAAATTGAGTAGAGGAAAAGGTACACAGCTGATGACCCAGCAGTGAGGTAAGCTCTCCACCACCAATTGTAGTCTTCACTGCACAACTGGAAGTAGCAAAGCACAACCGTAATCTCAGCACAGGTGATCAATAGGATGATGAACACTATGAAAAGGAAGCCAAAGATGTAGTAGAACTGGTTTAGCCATATTGATGTCAGGATAAAGAAGAGCTCGATAAACACTGCACCAAAGGGAAGAATGCCACCAATCAGAATTGAGAAGACAGGTGTCATGTACCATGCCTGCTCAGGTACCTGCCTAGGAATTTTATTAGTCTTCACAGGGTCTTCAATTGCTGGTTTCTTAAAACCTAAGTAACTGCCCACAAAGACCAAGGGTACCGATATACCGAACCATAAACACACTAGAGCAATCATTGTTCCAAAGGGAACTGCCCCAGAGGACTGCTCCCCCCAGATCAAAGCATTCAGCACAAAGAAGATACCAAAAAGAATGCCCGGAAACATAAATGCAGTTTTTAAGGTATTCCTCTTCCACTCTGTGCCCTTGAACATCTTGTACAAACGTGCCGAGGAGTAGCCAGCAAATAAACCCATAAAAACCCACAGTAGAACCATTGCAGTCATAAGACCTCCCCGATTAGATGGAGACAAGAACCCTAGCAAAGCAAATATCATTGTCACAAGTGTCATTCCAAAGATCTGAACACCAGTACCAACATAAACACAAAGCAAATTGGAATTGATTGGTGGCCTGAAAACATCTCCATGAACAAGTTTCCACCCTGTTTCTTCCTGGGCCTCATCTTGGGTGTCTAGCTGGTTATAATTGGCAATGTCTCTGTAAAGAGTTCTCATCATGATCATTGCCACCATTCCAGAGAGGAAAAGAACAATCATAAGAGAGTTAATGATAGAGAACCAGTGGATCTGATCATCATTCATTAGAAGATATGTGTCCCACCGTGATGCCCATTTGATCTCACTTTCCTGAAAAAGTACCGCCAATCTTAGCTCATAGTATCATATAAAGGATGCGGTGAAAATTCATGAGTAGCCAAGTTTTAATCAGCAATACCTTAAAGGAAACATCATATGTGAATACTATATCCTTGTTCGTATCAACTTCTTGTGGGACAGTACTACCTTGCATCAGATTCTTTGTATCTTTATTGCATGTTGTTACCTGTGGATTCTTGTCATTCCACTCCTTGTATTCATGGTTAATACTGCTCACAGTTATAGAACTTATGAGAGAAAGTCAAGGCACATACCAGGCAGTCATTTGAAATCTACTAGAAAGCAATCAAACATACAATCTCTTTATTTGACAGAAATGATTTCAATGCATGTGATAAGCACAAATGCAAAAGAATGAGAAAGATGAAAGGTCACAGGAGTAACTAATAGCTGACTAATAAGATATCTATGACAATTTTTTTATCTTCAAGTAAAAGAAACATCATAAAGGTAAGATCTATTAGAAAACTACTCATATAATCTGTTTCATTTGCATTATTCTGACCGACATCTTATTCTAGTTCCAGATATAAAACATAGTATTGAACAAAGTCCAATCATATGATGCTGAGTTAAGAATGCAACACCCACACAGATAGGTGGAGGGGAAAAGAACAAGACCTGTTTGGTGTGACCTCAAATCCAACAATACGAGCAGAACCAGTTTCAGGATCCTTGTGATACATGACTCTAAAACTCAAGTGGTTATTGATAAAATATTTCTCCTCCTTGCTCTGTATGAAATTGGAAATTATAAGAATTAGGGGGACTAAAACGATACTTAAATTCTATAATAGAAGTAAATGCTGAGTTAGCAAGTTATACCCCTTGATAGTTTCCTTTGAACCCGACACGAAAACCGTGTTCATATGTTGTAGATTGACTTCCATCCCTCCTTTGTCTAAGAACAGCAACTGGAAGGTTATCCAAAACCCTGCATTTTCAATTCAAAGTTTTAAGGCTCAAGGAAATATAAATGAGACATATAGAGAAGCCAGAAACCAACCAAAAAATTTCACAAAAGTAGTTTAATGAACTCAAACTCATATTACATAACTAAGCACCAACTTCAATATATTTATCACTTACATGTTCACTCGATATTCATCATCAATTTTTTCTTTAAAATTCTTTGCAGATTCAGCATCCAAAATTCTATGGCAAGCAACAGTACAGGACTGTTCCTTCCTCATATGAAACTGAGGAAAAAAACGGAAAGAACAAACTCATTTAGGCTGACATTACAAAACAAGGCATGACGGTCACTGAGTTAAATGCTATCCAATTGATAAAGAATGAGGTAACAGATGCCCACCGTATATATTGAGTTTTCAATGCGATCACCTCGAAGAACCTCTCCCAAATTTTCTGCACTGTTCACAATCTTGGAGGGTTCGCAATACTTCAAGTAGTAGTAGTCATAAGGGAGCTGAGTCTTTGTAGACGACAATTTGTTCACCTTGACATAGAGAGCGTCACCCTGGTCCCACAAGTGAACTAATAAATCAATATCTCCAAGCACATGAAATAAAACTATAAACTAAACAAAAAATAAACTGAAATAAAATGTTCTCTATCTTAACCAAATCCCCCAAAATCAACAGTTACAAATTCATAAAAAGGTACGCACACTACTATGTTTTCTCTTCTTTTTTCTTCCTTGAAATGAAAAGGTCTAACACAGTTTCACTACTCATCACATGTGAACAAGAGCTTCAAAACAGAAAAGTGTGAGTGCATATTTGGTATTATAGTGGTTTGCCAAAATCACAGCTTTTGCAAAATCATGGTGGCTCACCGTGATTCTGGCAAACTCACTGTGCTGCCAAACATACACTAAGATTCAAACAGCAATTGAAGTGCTTGATACTGAAAATGAAGAGCTCCTAAGTATCCTTCTGCTGAACTAAACATTCCAAATTAAAACCATACCGGAACAGCTAGGCATGAGCTTGGTTAAATGTTGCAATGTATCATAATTGATTTTACCTTCTATCAAACAAGATTTCATAGAAAAAATATGTGTTTTTGAATTAGGCCAAAATTGATTGTGCCACCTCAGTCTCAATTTGAGTAGTATTAACAGGTGGTTTTTGAGTTAGGTTAAACAATTTACACCAACGATAAGCTTTGAAGCACCAACACTTCTGATCGAGTCCCGTAACAACGACAAATGTGATCACATTCAATTAAAAATAACGTTCAACTTACACTAACCATAAGCTCTAAAGCGCGAACACTTCTTTATTGAAGGTGTGTCCGGTGTCCGACACGTGTCAGTGTCTCACACAACACCGACAGATGTGATTATGTTCAATTAATTCATTTTAAAAAATATTTCCAGTGTCATACATGTCAGTGATGGATTGATTCAAAGACAATCCAAACACAAATCACTCCAATTAAAACTCAACTATAACGAAATAAGCTATATATAAAATCTATCATGTTCAATTCAAATCAAACACAAATTAAATAATCCGAATCAACAACACAATATTCAAGTTCTTCAATAAACAACACAAAATCAAGCATAAATCAAAAAAGAAAGAGCGTGATTCAACGTAGATCAAAGCTAAAACCCTAGATCCAAGGAAATACGAACATAGCGAGGAAATTGGAAGATGAAATGAGAAATGGAGAACGTACGGTTTGAAAATCGCGAGGAGCAACGCCGGGAAGGTAGAAGGAATGGACGGAGGAGAAAAGGAAGAGGATAGTGAGGAAGAAGACGGTGGTGGTGGTTGAACGAACGGAGATGGCGGTGCATCCCATCATCTTCTCCTTCATCTGAGTGAGGTGTGTGAGATAGAAAGAGGAAAGAATGAGAAAGAGATGCGAAGTGGAATTTATATGAAGGAAGAAAATCAATTATATGTTGCTTGTAATGGTAATCTAACTCACCACACCAGATAGAGACACTCTAATAACTATTAATCAATTTTAAATTCTTCATTATTCATTGCTTATTAATTCATTCATGATTAATTTTTTTGAGAGAAATTCGTGATTAATTATTAAAGTAATTTTATGTCAATATATATATATATATATATATATATATATATATATATATATATATATATATATATATATATATTTTTTTTTTTTTTTTTTTTTTTTTTTTTTTTTATTTGTTTTATTTTTTTTTTTTTTTTT
>Ga0228710_1000507_pt1 | contig 49727 bp, 32 predicted proteins | sample MedpolnodulmetaG_FD_177995 | JGI IMG/M metagenome (GOLD analysis project Ga0228710, IMG submission 177995) | Root nodule microbial communities from Medicago polymorpha collected in Santa Monica, California, United States - pink nodules | ecosystem: Host-associated > Plants > Roots > Nodule... | reverse complement strand
ATCACAATCACTCGACAATATCATTCGTGTCCAAATGATATCGTTATTTCTAAGGGATTGTTTAAATGTCGATTTCCCAAACATTTAAACAATCACAAAGTCGATTGGATCGTTTAATCGACGATTTTCCAACCGATTAAATGACCCAAAAGCATTAAGTTCTAGATTAAAAGTGATTATCAAATATTAACATATATGTCTAGAATGATAACTTAAGATAGATTGTTATTCTATTTCTTAAATCCAAAAGTATTTGTCAATATCATTTTGAATCTCAATAAAGCATTAAATACAAGAATAACAACAATATTAAATAAATAAGCTAGAACCATATATTAAAAGATCAAGAAATTACATAATAGCTTGTTTGAATACCTCAAAACCCACAATGGTAGATGTAGCTACATATGTCTATGATAGTTTTGCAAAGGATGAAGAAAATATGAAGATTCCATGCCTAGATTCATAATGTCTCAATAAATCTTGGGTTGAATCTACTCCTAACTACCTTGCTTTGTGTTTCTCTCTCTAGAAAAGCTCTAACATCTCTCTAAAAACCAAAAAAATGTAATAGAAAATGTAATGGAATAGCTGGAAAGAGAGAAGAAAACTATTTATATGGGCCACTTCTGCGAAATTTCGCTAATAGCCAAATATTTCGCTATTAGCGAATGTATTAAATCCGCCTCTTCACCAATGGAGTTGTTCCACGTGTCCCTTATCCACTTGAATTTCCTGAAGTTCGTTGATGGCGAAATCTTTCTGATGCAACTTCACTAATGGCGACATATTCACTAATAGCGAAGTTTGGCCTTCTGCTTCTGAATTTCGCTGATGGCGAAACCTCACTGGAACTTTGCCAACATTTCGCTAATAGCGAAATTTTATGAACTTGGTACAATTTTATCCTTACTTGCATTTCCCTGCACAAAAAGGGTTGAGTAAGGCATGTAAAACATAAATGGCATTAATACACATAATTGAAACTTTTCCATCAATAACTTGTAAAACAAATCACCAAAATGCCTAAACTAACACATGAATTAGATCACTTTTTAGCACTTATCAAAGATACCTCATGATTTTGTTTTATGGAATCTCAAACACCCTTGAACTTTCTTTGTTCACAATTGTTTCAAAAATGGTTTGATCTATAGATTGAAACATATATAGCTGCTTTAAGAACCTCCGTTTTGATTTCTTCTCCTAATTTGATTTACTTGGATTGTTGGATTCTTTGCTCGAGTGAACACCCTATTTTCTATCAAATTTCAAAACTCCTTCGAACCTAGAAGATTCTCCATTAACATGGACCGGTTGTCATAATGACTATCAAATTTGGGTATCGTCAATTGTTGAGAATTCCTACTTTCCACTATGATTGTTCCTTAATTGCTTCTTTACATATTAAGATTATGTGACTTTGAACCCACTTGGGTTGGCTTAGGCACTCTCAAGGTCTCAGCTTGAATCGGTGTCAATTTTGTTGGGTTAGTTTGAAAAAATAAATAATAATATTACTTAGCTTAGGAAAAAATATGGTAATTTTAATGTATTTCAATGTGTGTATTTTTTTTAATCCGTATTTCAGTTGTTTTTGTCAAGTAGCTTAATGGTTAGAGCTCGCACATTTTAAATGTGAAAAAATGGGGTTTGAACCCGAACCCCTACATATAACATGCAATATTTTTACCAACTGAGTCAAGCTCACCGAGATAGAAAGATGAAAGATAAATGATATTTAAGATGAAATAGTGTAATTTAGAAGAAAGATAGAGAGAAAGTCATGACAAATTTTCCTCCATAAAATCACCCAATCCTTGTCCCTTTTAGACGGCAAAAAATATTTTGCAATTCCTATTCCCACCATATGTCCTCGCGCGTTCTTGATTTAACTATTTTATCTTGTTTGGATTTTATAATCAAAAATGTATTTGACGTTTTTTGGATTATAAAATATAAACTGTATTAACCCAACTTTGTTCATATTTAACTCAATTTATTAAAATGGCATAATATAAAATTGACAACAAAATTTACTGATTCAACACAATTTATTAATTGCCTGGAATTTCATAATATATTTACATTAACATAACGTCACGTAGAACAAATTGTTTGTTAACTAAAACTAAGTTTGTAGTAGAAAAATTTGGGAACATAAGCAAACAAATGTGGAAATTAATATGAACAATCCCCGATCCAAACTGATCTCGAATACAAGATGGAGAGGAACGACCTCCTTTGACCATTCACGCTAACCCCATAAGATGACACGAAGGTCTCTACTGATCCTTCGTATGAAAGGACAACAATGAAACCATGACATCTTCACCGCCCCAAGAGAAAAGGGAAGAATGAAAGAATAAGCTTTGTAAAAAATAATATGGAAGAAAGAAAGGCTATTTACAGCCTAAGCATCACATAAATTGTATCTACAGTCAATAGAATAGTGTAATTTAGTTAATAGAAACATGTAAAATACAGAGATGGTGACCCAAAATCATTTGACCTTCCAAACCTATCTCACCAAACCACCGTCTAAACTCGGGGTTGTTTCTAATTATATAATCCGAACACATGCCCATTATTATTTTGAATTATATAATCTCAAACATGCCTACTGTGTTAAAACTTATGCTTTAAAGGGTTTGACACGTTTTAGATTATATAATATGAACCAGTCAAATACAGGATTTTTCAGTGGTCCACAGCGCACATAACCTTCTTTTAATGGCTTGTTTGGTTCATCTGCAAATCAACCCACATAGTTATGAACACTTATCCAATAGATAAGAATGTTAAGCTAGTTGTGGTTTACTACAGCGAGGGAAAACCTAACTTTTTTTTGGATCCACGTTGATGTTACACTGTTTGGATTGAATGATAAGCTAAACAAAATTAACGGTCCCCTACCCGCACAGACACCATAAGGGTTGATAATGTTGAGTTTGTCGTCTGTTGTTTAGCTCAGTTGGATGCTTCCTTTATAAGATATTTTCATGATATTCGAGAAAGTTTGATTTGATCCATGACCTACGAAGAAATTAGGGCTTGCATGGATAGATCGGGTTAAGAATTTAGTTTGGTTGATTTGTGGTTATGGCCTTACATGTGTATTTTATTGTTGAATCTATTATGTTTAAATTTTGTTGTTGTAGAATTTGATTTGGTGGTAGATTTTTTTTTTGTAAACACTATTTAGATTATATAATCTGAAACGTGTCAAACCCTTATGAAGACAATTTTTAACACAATATGTGCGCATTTTCAGATAATATAATATGTACCCATAGTGGACATGGTTTGGACAATTGTGACATTTCCTTTGACCAAAGTTACAGTCTAAGATGGTATTGTGGTTATAAATAACACAACATTCTTCTCCATTTTCATTGCAACTTGCATCATCTTTCCTTCTTTTCTTTCTTACTTTTCCTTTGGGGGTGGTTATACCATGATCAATGTGAACTATTCATATCATTCCCAAAATTGATGTGCGGTTTTTATGGGGATGATCCAATGGTCAATAGAGACTTTCATATCATCTAATAGGTGTTTCTGATTTTTTACAATCTGAAGTAAACAAATAGGATTTAGATTATATAATCCAAACAAGATTAAAATGATAATTGTGAAGGATAGAAGAAATGTGTAGTGTGTAAAAAGAAATTCTAAAAATATTTATTGAACATGACAATTGAACCTATGCCCAAAAAGTAAACAAGTATCAACAACAGATTGGTTGTAGACTATTACTTTTCCTACCCTATTGGTTACTCGTGCGCCCTTTTTTTACGAAAATGCCCTTCGGAAAATGTAATTCGAACACGTCCGGATTCTATAATCCGAAATGTCACAGTACTGGACAGAATTGACAGTTTTTGCATGTTTTTGTGAATTCATACTTTTTTGAAGATAAAAATTAAGTAAAAGAGAATTATGATAAAATTGCATCAATAAATAATTAATATATATATATATATATATATATATATATATATATATATATATATCATTATACCCAAAAAAATTGAATTTATATCACTACAAATTTTACCTAATGATACACATTTAAACTAATGATACGCATTCCCCCAAAAAAATGATGATATACATTTAATATAAACTGCCCCAAGATCTATGTCAATATCATCAAGATTAAACCTATCTTCCTTTTCAAACTTCACACCATCTTCAGTCTTCTTCCCAGCAACAACCTTTTCATCTAGATCAAGATTTTCAATTATGTACAAATCTTGGTCATCACCTATGACTTCAAAATCCGTCGCCCGACATAGTTCATTATAGTCGGCCATTCGACTGACATATCTATCAGGGCAGCTTAAGGCATCATCACGAGCATGTTGTCTCCATAGCGAGCAAGTGGGAGGAATAGGACAACCATTCTTCAAATGTATAATCATGAAATGGTTTTCATTGACATGAGCCATACACATCAATCGCTCAACAAGTGGCGGTTCACCCCATAGAGGAAAAAATGTTTCAGGTCGCCCTTTTGCAGTGGACAGTAGAACAACAACGTGGTTGTATTTCTGAGCAATGAGAAAACCCATACCTGGCTTGGTCATCCATTTATCCGGTGGTGCATGACCGATACCGGAAAAGGTTAGGGCGCCCAAGACCTCTTTATACCGCCTATCATCATTAATCATACGCCAATAATGAGCATTTCCTCCACTGATTAGCTCTTTGTGCAGTTGGCAACAAATCATTTGGTGATCGTCAAGACTCAAGTTACGTAGACCCGCAGCTGCACGAAACCCACAATGACCATCACCAGCTACATCCACCACATTTTCAATAAAGTCATGCATCCAAATTAGGATTTGGTCTTTGTGTGGTATGTGGACTTTAATCAGAATTGACTTAGGATTTTTGAGAGTTGGCTTCAGATTTTTGGGAATTGGCTTAGGAGGATTAGGAGACATGTTGTTTCTCCGTGCACTCTTTCTACTTGCCCCTGATGAATTTGTCTATGAAGCTTGTGCCTGTTGTTCTTGAGAATCAACAATCTCCCAAAGCAAAGGCGATCGCTTCGTCAGCTGAATGAAATGTTTATTTTTCTTCGAAGCTCCTTTAGTGGTGACCTTTTTTGGTGGTGCACGCATTGAGGTAGTCTCCGGCAAAACAAACTGTCGGAATTGTTCTTTGATATGCAACTTCAAGTTGTAGTCCGCGTTCTTGAACCGAGCCTAGAATGCGTTTAAAAAACTCTCAGATCAAGAACTGGTGGAAAAAACATGCATTTTGGAAAAAATGTGCATTCTGCATTTGTACTGAGTAACTTAGGATTACATAATATGGAAAGGTTGAGCATATTCCAGATTATGTAACCTGAATAAATATGATACACCCCATACGCACGTCCTAGTTCACGTTGCATGGGGCGTAAATGCTATATTTCCGGATTACATAATCTGGAATATGCTAAACTTATCCGGATTATGTAATCCGAAGTTAGTCAATACAGACAAAAATCATAAAAACTGGGCAGAACAGAGGCAGAAAGTCAAGTAATAAATGAGGACATAACCTAACACAATCTTTATAGAAAATACCTGAAGAAAATCTCATTCCGGTAGCAGAGAGATGTCTTCCTTCCTATCCTTCACGTCACCCTCATACTCGAACCTCAACCTTTTCATGTGAGTGTGAATTTCATCCAAACAGATGAAGGTGTTGTTCTTTATCTTCAATGCAATCGCACACACACATGGCAATCCGAAAGTGATCTTACTAAAACAACTACACTTGGATTTATCTGTTCAATATCAAGTTCTCGATCATCCTCGTCTGCGAGATAATGCAAAGCTTCCCTTAATTGTTTTGAATCAAGTTAGACCACAAACGCTTTCCTTTGAATCTATGTTCAAGCATGATAATGCTCGTCTGGAAGGAAGCGTGTATCTATCATGTCCTGAGTATGTTGTGGCTCTAGCATGTCGTGAACGGATTTTCAGTTTGTACTTAAATCACTCATGCTACTAGTCAAATACTTTTTCAACCGGCTGTGTGTATATTCAACTCTGCTTGTTGTAGTATTCCCCATATGCATGACTTGATTCACCTAAAACTTCACAATCTTCTCCTTCACTGGACCCAAAATTGTACTTTCAACATATTCCACAAACTTGGGCCATTTTTCGCAAACAACTTTGAACCGGTTGCAATCATCAACATATGCTTCTTCCGTATCGGAGTCCACAGTATCCTCCCATGCACGCATGATCGTCTTCACCGTTGAATTTGGCTTTATATCTTTGCCATCCTTGCCTTTGAGATCCTTCACTTTGCAATCTGTCTTACACTTTGCTCTTGCATTTCTTTCAATATGATACTCACACAACAGAGCAGTAGCCTCATGGAAAACTATATCCACAACATTCATCAAAGCATTGTCCCGATCCACGACAACTATGTTAGGGTATAAATCTTTGGAATGCAACAGTTCACGACACCTCTCAAGAGCCCAAGTAACGTGTTCCTCCTTCTCATACATCATATAAGCAAATCCAATGGAGAACGTCAACTGGGTAGAAGTGTTACCGACAAACTCAAGCAACAGAAGACGATACTTGTTCGTCTTATATGTGGAATCCAACACAAGCACCGTATAGAATGTGTTAAACAACTTGATACCATCTGGATGCGCCCAAAATATATTACTGACATCATCAAAATCATGATAATTACTACAATGGTACACATACTCATTCTCAACCAACGACTTAAAGAGATGTGTTGCATGTCATCTCTAATGGCTTTTATATACCGATGAGTAGCATTATAAATATGCTTGATTGTAGTTGAAGTGTTTTTGTTCCTCTTCCTTAAGTTGGTAAGCATTTGTCTCGGAGAAACCTTTGACTCAGTCATCTCATAAAGGTGCACACGTTCATTTGAGTTTAGACGTCCGACAGTTTTATGACCTTTCAACACATTTGCCATGTCATGGTTGTGTTTACCATAGGGGTGGCAAAAATACTCATGCCCACGGGCACCCGTGGGTAAAATCCGTCACGGGCACGGGGCGGGTAGCTAAACGGGTATCCACGTGTATAATAAACGGGTATTTTACTACCCATTATTATATGGATATGGACACAGATTTGATTGTACCCATACCCGATTATCTTATCTTCTTATCTTATTACTTAAAAGTTGTTATCTTATTGAAGGAAATTTTACCGCCCACCTAATATTCCTCATTAATAACCTATTTTTATTTTTAATTTTTTTAATTCATCTTATTAAGTTCACCGTTTCCACTTCATTCACATCATAAAACACATCCTATGGATTATGTAAAAATCATGAATTTTCTATGGATTATGTATGATTTATGAAATTTTGAATGGATTATGTATGGATGTTTAAAAGTTGAAGTTTTTTCATAATTAAATAAAGTTATTATTTGTACAAAAAAATAAATAAATTAAAAAATCCATGGGTACCCATGGATACCTCAATACCTGCGGGTATCCCCATAGTGGGTACCCATGAGGGTACGGGGCGGGCACGAGTATCATATTTATCCAACGGGGCAGGGACGGGTATCATACTATCCGTACTCATGGGTACCCATTGACATCCCTAGTTTACCATCACCAACTTTGAGGTTCCAATCACTAGCAATCAACAAATAACCTCTCAACTGAAACCTACACTCGTATTTAACCGAACCAGTAATTTTGCACTGAGTCTTCCTCTTGTACTCCTTGTATGAACCTCCTCTTTCACATATCACGGTAACAAATGCACTTCTTTCATTGCCACCTTTATCAGATTTACCAATGACGGTTGTAAATCCAAGCTTCATTGCTTTCTCTCGAACCCACTCCAACAAATCATTCCGTGTAGCAAACTTTTGCTTGGTGGTAAAATGTTCTCCATGATCAATACATACAACAAGAGGAATAGGAGGAGGAGCATCATCATCTACTTTAACATCACCTAAGGAATCATATACTTTTGGTGCTGGTGGAAGGGGATTCTCGGCTTTGGCATTTCTGAAATCATCTATAACTTCAAGTGAAACCACCGACAACATATTAGAAGGTTTAATATCAGGTGACAATTTAATGGAGGCATCAGCGGGAGCATCCATTATTGAAACAATGCGAGAGCAAGGTCAGAAAATACACACAGTTTCTGTATTGGTGCTGTTTGGATTTCGTAATCCGAAATAAATTGTTAGTTTTTGGATTACGTAATCCGAACTGCTTCAATACAGATTTGTTGAAGTGATCAAAAGGAAAGCGCCTAGAAATCGAATGAGGGAAGGTTTATATACACATTACCTTTGCATTCGGTCGAAAATGATGATGTTAAGGCATCTTGATGACCAGATTGCTGGGTTCCATATATATAATCAAGGTTTCCATATTACGTATTCTGAATAAATCCGTTAGTTTTCCCGCTTTTTTTAAACGTAGGGCTTTCAGATTGTATAATCTGGAACATGTATATAATGTCTGGACTATATACTTCGGACATTCTTACACCCTTCCATTGCCCAGCGCATGTTTTGATTGGTTTCAGATTTCGTATTCCAAAACGTGCCTTGATTGTGTCCCGATTATGTAATCCAGACAAATGGTATATTGGTAAAACGTGGAGGACGCGCAAGAATGGACAAGGGTGGGAAAAGTAATAGTCTTTGGTTGTAGAGAAAGGAAGAAATGAAAACCCTTCTCTTTGTCGGTCTCCTCTGAATTTGAAAACGGTGTGTGTTTTGTCTCTGTCTAGCATATATGCCCAAATTTTAATAATTATATTTATCTATCGAGAACAGCGCAGCCAGGGTACACCAAAAACCCTTTCTCCTTTCCCTTCCCATTTTTGAGGTTTATTAGATTAGAAGAGGAACAAGAAGATAACAAAATGAATAATACCTTCTTCACCAAAAGCGACACAACAACGTTGCAGTAACAAACAAACAACAAATGCTTCTACTTATTCGAAATGCATAAACTCCTTCACCGCCCAACTTCTTCACTTCCTATCCCTATTCTCTCTTCTTCTTATTCTCCTCTTCTTCTTAATTCCAATTCCAATTCCACCCCTCTTTTACTTCCTTTACCCCCTAAACCCTTTCATTCTTTAACAATGGCTGCCGCCACTACTACTACTACTTCTTCTTCTTCTTCTGGGGTTTCTTTCCCTCTTCAAAAATCTCTTTCTTCTTCTTCTTCTCCTCGTTATTCTAACGCTTCTTACGTTCGTACATGTTTTTGTCCAACCCTAACCCTAACACGTCACACAACAACCAGTACTAGTAATAACACCAAAAAGCTTCCATGGCTACTTCTTAAACATTCTCAACATTCAAATGCTACCTCACAATCTTCTTTTCATAATAATCCTGAACAACACAGTACTACAACAACAGAGGATGATTCCTCTTCGTCTTCGGCTTCTTCCTCTACAAACACAACCTCATCTTTCAGACTTAATAGGAGGCAGCAAAAGGCTTCTTCTTCTTCTTCAACTGAATCATCATCTAGTCCTCCTGATTTATTGGCTATTCCTGGTGTGGGTCCCAGGAATTTCAGAAAACTCGTTCAGAAAGGTATTCAAGGTGTTGCTCAGCTCAAACAACTCTACAAAGATAAGGTTGTTTTTTTTTTATACTCTCTCTCTCTAAAAATACTTGCTTTACCATCTTCTGTTTTAGGGTTTTTCACTATTTATATATACTGATTGTGTGGGCAGTATTTATATCTATTTAGGGGTTGTAACTCACTTTTATCATCAAGAATAAATCTTCATTTTACTCATTAAGCTGTGTTTGCAACTTGGTTTTTGGAGGGATAAGTCTATATTTTGATATGTATTTGATAAATTCAAAAAATAACATGATATTATATGCTTTGACTTTTACCTCTGTTTGACTTGTACTTTCAAGATATAATTTCTCTTTGTGTTACTTAAACAATTCCCTTAGGGCACTTGTTAGCATGACCCTTTGTAATATTGGTACATTCCTTTGTAATATTGGTACATTCATGAATTACAGTGACACTGCCTAACATATTCAAGGACCCAAATGACCCAAATGAATTACAGTGACACTGCCTAACATATTCAAGGACCCAAATGACCCAAATGAATTACAGTGACACTGTTTGCTATAATATCAATGTTCAATCCATTTGATTTTCTAATATGAAGTGGATGAATGTTATGCTGAAAATTTTGACCTTTTCGTTGCTTGCAGTTCATTGGCAAATCTAGTGATCAAATGGTTGAGTATCTGCAGAGTTCTGTTGGAATTATCCACAAGAACCATGCTGAAAGTATAACTACTTTCATTAAAAAGAGTGTTGATGAAGAAGTAGATGATAATTCCTCTGGGAAGCAGCCTACGCAGAAGAAGCGACTTACGTTCTGTGTTGAGGGTAATATCAGTGTTGGAAAGACTACTTTCCTTCAGAGAATAGCCAATGAAACTATTGAACTGCGTGATCTCGTCGAGGTGGTTCCTGAACCAATTGGCAAGTGGCAGGATGTTGGACCTGACCACTTCAATATCCTCGACGCTTTTTATGCTGAGCCACAGAGGTATGCATACACCTTTCAGAACTACGTATTTGTTACTAGGGTGATGCAGGAAAGAGAGTCTTCTGCTGGCATCAAGCCTCTTCGATTGATGGAGAGGAGTGTTTTTAGTGACAGGATGGTGAGTATTTTCATTCCCTTTCTCATATTCTTGTGTGTAGTGAGGGTGTTGGTTTTCTGTTTCCTTTTCATGCAATACAATATTTTCTTCAAACGTGTTTTCGGTTAGAAAATGATGGCATTTCATGGGTTTGAAACTGTGAATTTCTTTCCTTTTCCTGTTTGGTTTGATTTGAGATTAACAGGAAGAGAGACATGTTTTGAGCCTTTAAATAAGGCTTATATATTTTATTATCTCACTGTGTTCAATAAAGGTTTTTGTACGAGCTGTTCATGAAGCCAATTGGATGAATGAGATGGAGATCAGCATTTACGACTCTTGGTTTGATCCTGTTGTGTCTACCTTGCCTGGCCTTATTCCTGATGGTTTTATCTATCTCAGAGCAAGTCCTGATACTTGCCATCAAAGAATGAAGTTAAGGAAGAGAGAAGAAGAAGGTGGAGTCAGCCTAGAGTATCTCCGTGACCTCCACGAAAAGCATGAGAGCTGGTTATTCCCCTCCCAAAGTGGTAATCATGGAGTATTATCGGTCAATAAGCTGCCCCGCCATGTCGACAACTCTTTACACCCTGATATAAGAGACCGTGTATTTTATCTCGAGGGTGACCACATGCATTCCAGCATCCAGAAGGTATCAAATTTGGAAATCCCATGTCTGATTTTATGATTTTTTTAATTTATAATAGTCTGGCTTAATTACTTTTAATTACAAACAGGTTCCTGCATTGATTCTAGACTGTGAACCCAATATTGATTTCAGCAAGGATATTGAAGCCAAGAGGGAGTAAGATAGCTATCTCTTACTCAGATATTTGTTAAAATTTACGTGACATAGACTGAACTTTTGTTCCATCAGATGCTTTTTTTGTCTGTTAGAATATTATGATTTTTATTATCCTTGGAGTCTGATTATTACATCTTTGTTGGGCTGGGGTGGTCGAGTTTTATGTCCCAAGTGCGAAGTATGGAACTTAATTCCTGCACCTTAAGTAAGGAAACTCAATGTACATAAGACTTGAGCTCTGCCTCCGCAATGGCTAGCATTTGTGGTGTGGTTCTCTTGAGGTTGGTTTCAATTAGTCGTATATACTTCCATCTTCCATTATATCTTTCAGTTTGTAATTCCAACATTTACAGTTTTTCCCAGGACTTGTTAGGAGACTAGACTATTGCAGAGCTAGTCTGTGCGGGTTTTGTGATTGTGTAACATGGTGGGATCAGGTTTTGAATCTTTTGATTGTATGGTATAAGTCTTGAGTCCTTTATTGGAACTATGGGACTCCCATATGAAGTTATTTGTATCAACTTAGGCTCTCCTGCCACAGCGGCTAGCTGTGGTGTTCTTTATCATCATACTACACTGGTAACTGACTCAGATTGTTGGCATAATAGGAGTATCATAGTGCTTTGTAATATTTAAAGTTTAAACTATTACTACACTAATGCTTCCCCCCCAATCAAAACATAATTTTATGATTTGTCTATCTGTTTAATGTGTTTCATTAAAGTTAAACGGTGAACTGGAGTGAGGTATTCACATGAACTTTTTTCAGTAGTCATCATCTCATTATTTAAGGGGGGGAGTAAAGCTCATGTTTCGTGCTGGTTATTAGGACAAGCAGTTTAATTTCTTTACGTTAATGTTAAGTTACTTCTTTTAGTTGTAGATAGTAGGTAAGTATAGCAACCAAAAAAAGAGGCAAGTCCATCTATAAGTCAAACTTCCTTTTGCAGACGGGCAGCCATTGCTTTAAGAGATTTAAGTGGTAGTAATGTAACACATATTTATCTTCTGTCACTAAGTCAACAGACTGTTTATGATATACTGAGAGTGGTAGTCAACAGATAACATTTGGCCTGAAAGTAAATTATTTTAGCTATTATTTGAAGTCCCCCATTCAGTGTGACTAATAATAACAACGGACTACCCTTAAAAAAAAAAAAACAATTTAACACTGGACTAACTTACAGCAGTGATATTAATTTAATTGTTTTCATTTCAACTTTAGTGAGTGAAATGCTACGTTCTCTGTGATTAAGTATCTGGAAGTAGATGCCAAGGTAGCAAATTCTATGTTTCTTTAATTAGTAAAGTTCTTGGATTTTAGTACTATGCTACTTTTTAGAATTCTACTGGTCAGAGCCTTTGTCCACTATGTGTTAAGTTAAACTACTAGTCCACTGTTCTCTAATAAGTAAATTGTCTTTTTTGTTTTGCGTATGGTGCAGATATGCGCGCCAAGTTGCAGAGTTTTTTGCATTTGTCAAGAAACAGCAAGTTCTATCTGTCGAAGGTGAGAAAAATAGCCAGAACCAACCACAGGTGCTGCTACCTCATGAAGGTAACCTGTGGCTACCAGGTGGAAAGCCTTTCCCTCGGGCACCCTTGGACTTCAGAAGGGCAATGTCATATATGTCTGGTAGTGGCTGATAACATTGTGATTGGGATGAAGATATACTAATAGCTCCTTGTTTATGTTTTCATGTTTTTTCTGCATGTAAAGATTTTAACTCGGATCTTGACTGATGTAAAGTTGGTAGTTATTTATGGTTGTCAAATACTTTGATAGTTGCTACTAATCTACTAGACTACTTGGTTTGTATTTCTTTGGTTACAAAGATGGTCTTTCTAGAAACGTGTTTTTGTTCATTAATGATACAGAATTACTTGCTAAATTCAGTTAAATGTTTAGTTTGATTACAAATGGCTGTAATAGAATCTGCTTTACTCCCTACTATAATATTACTATTTAATCTTTATCTAATACCCTCTTAATTAGTTTAGAAAAATTCGAAAGTTTAGTTAGCAGTTGGAACTCGTCTCACTCTTTCCATGTATTAAACGCTTCATATGGCTGCTATAACATGGTTGACTATTTACGTATAGTCGAAAGCATAGAACGAGGCTTTGCAGTCTGTTTTGTATGTACTGTGGCAATTCCTATGAGATTGCGTCACATGATATGGGGGATTGTCCGAGAGCTATGAGTATATTGCTGAATGTTGTTAACTACAGTTCCCATGCAGGGTTTTTTGAGAGTACTATGGAGAGATGGATTGAGATGAATATGCTAGTAGCTATGGGCAGAGGATAGTGTGATAAGGGGGCAGCTTTCTGGGAAACTTCTTGCCATTTTCTTTGGCGTTGGAGGAATAAGTCCAACCATGATGATGGATTTTTTCTTCCATCTAGACCGTGGCAGGATGTGATTACAAGAGTGCTACTAAAATGTAGCGAAAGGTGCCTATATGGCGAAGAATTAAATGGGTGCCTCCTCTTATTGATTGGATTAAATTGAGTACATATGGTTTGTCAAAGGATAATGGTAGAGAAAGGTGTGGTGGTGTGTTGCGGGATAGTGGTGGATGATGGTAATTGGATGTGATTTCTCAAAGTTCTTGGGTTCTTGTAGTGCTTATATGGCGGAGTTATGGAGGGTGTTGAAAGGTTTGAATTTGGCTCGCTCTCGGGGTTTTACTAGGATTGAACTCTGGATTAAACAAATGACAATGTTGCAGGATATAGATTGGTAAAGCGTATTATCCGGCTTTTGGAAATGAATTGTTGTGCAAACACTTTGGCTAATGAAGGATGTAATGGAGGTTTGTCTTCAATTATTCATGAGATGTGTCTGGATCAATCTAGGCATTTGTTATTCGCTGACGGTATGGAAGTTGTGGAACCGAACCAAAATAAACCGGTGATATTCAATTTGGGTTGGTTTGGTTCTTTGTTTCACTAGTTACCATACTACCAAGATCAAATTATTGTTGGTAAAATAATTAGTGGAATAATGATTTTATATCTATATATATAAAATGATATATGATTTTGAGCTGACATTTTTACTTTTAAATTTATCTTTCATTGAAACTGTTATATTTATAATTTTATCCGTTTTACTTAATTATTTAAATTACTGGTTGATAAAAATGTTAAATCCCATTAAGATACGAGCACACCACTACAATAAGAATTCATAACATTAATTGAAAAACAATTAAATATCATTTAAATATGAACAACACCACTACGATAAGAACAATGTTTAAAACTGTTAAATAAGTTAACTTCAAACTTATTCTGTCAAAAATATTTGATCATCGTTTGATATACCTCTTTATGATTACTATAATAATTAGTGACCCTGTGATCTTATTTACTTCATTCTTCATACTTTGGAGTAGAATTTTTTTAATGGTACATGAGAAAATGTCCCATGAGAAAATAGTTGCCTGAGGGACACAAGTGAAACTGGCTTATGTCACATGTCACGTGAGAAAATAGTTGAATTATCTTATGTGTCATAATTAAATCGGTCAATATCAATAATATCCCATCCTTACATCTATTCAATCGTTATTCATTCCATGTTTAATATGTAAGACTTGGTATCACTAGCCACAGTTGGAACATTCTTCTTCTATTTTTCGTAAGATTATCAATATATTGATCCCTTTGCCTGGGGGAGGAGAGACTTCCAATAGGATGTAAATATAATGGGTTAAATGATTATTCCCATTTCTTACCCTTCATTCAATCTCATTTCGTACTTTACTATAATGGGTTAAACATTACACTTTCTACCTTAACATATTCATTTTATCCGGTTCTCAATGAAGAAAGAAAGTTCTTTTTATTACCATTACAACATTTACTTCTTTCTAATTACAAAAATTATAAAATAATCAATACAATAGAATATTTAAAAAAAAAACAAACCAAAACCGTTCCCGTGAGCATAGCTCAATTGGCAGGGACATACATTGTTATATGCAGACACCCCACTTATTCACCTTGGAAAAGGTGAATTCTAGCCGTTAGGCTACCTGACAAAAAAAAACCAAAACCAAAAACACCATCCACCAGTTCAATGGGTGACAAATCCTGCTAATAATATATTTTGAAGGATTAGAAAGGTTACATACTACAACAATTTCAACCTTTTTATTTATACCAATAAACTTTTGAAGTAATAAAACTCGTCATGCACTGCCAATCTGAAAAGGTTTCTACAATGATTATACAAAATAATATTTCTAAACTAGTTTGGCACATGACATGAGGAAAATGAATCATTTGAGCAACTAATTGTTATATTCTTTTATCATTGGTTAAATGAACAGCTTGGTCTAGTAACTTGAGTAGTCACAAAGGTTGCCAGTCCTCCAAAAATAAATCTTCATCATCAGGTGCAACAAGTCTTTCTTGTGTTACAACAATCACATGTACAAAGAATTATAATTTCACAGCTAACTATTACACTAATAAATCAGAGAAAATGAGAAAGAAAAAAAAACGGAAACCTTAGTTTATGGCTTTTCTCCAAGTTTGAATCAAACTACTTTTCTTTTTGAATTATAACTTAATGATATAGATAGAAATTACATCTATTGAACAATTTGATTTCCTAAAGACAATTCTTTTACACTTATAATTTCATGGTTTTCCCAATGTTAGCATTTTCAGTTTTGGGTTCTACCTGTTTACACATGCAATCTGGCATGGGAAAAGTATATAGGGATTCACCAGCCTTTTTTACCTCGGTTCCCTTTTGATCACTATGGCGAAGCATGTCTTTCATTTGTTGCTTAAATGCTTCCCATCTGCAAAATCAGTAATAAATATCAAACAACAAACATTACAAATGCATCCACCAGAGGGGACTTCTGAAAGATACATTTACTAGTGATAGGCGAATAAACGAAGGTTCTAATCAGCCTAAGAAGGATAAAAATAACCACACCATGTTACTTTTAAAGGAAAAATAAATTTTATTAAGAGAAAAGAGAGGATGTACAATTAGGGAGATCAGGGTGGCCCTGAGGATGGACGGGAGGAGGACAACCCAGGGCACCATTTGTATAGTTGCACCAAAATTATTATTTTACTTGGTAGTCAGCACTAGATAAATATATTTATTTTTCACTCGCTTTGATTAATTCTATTGAAAATATATTTTAGAGAACCTTGATTATGAATGAATCTTTTGTAACAAAAACTGCAACAAGAAAGAAATTAGAATAATTAAAAGGATGCAACTTTATTGATTCGTCCAGGGCATAAAAAATCTTAGGACCGGCCCTGAGGAAGATCATCCCTAAAACAAGGACTGTACACAAGGTATTGCAATATAACAATCGAACAAGACTGCCTAAACCCTTTCCATAAATGAGATAGCAACTCCCATAAAGCTCTAAGCAGCCAAGAGCAGAGCAACAAAGACAGTCCAGAGAGCTAAACCTAACACATACCAAGTATATTTGTGTAAAATCCATCATAAAATTTTGAAAATTAGTAGGATGGTTAATTTATACCAGACACACACACACACGCAGGCCCGCACATTGTTCGTCATACAACAACAACAACAGGAACCAAGCCTTATCCCACTAATTGGGGTCGGTACATGGATCAAGCGCCCCCATAATGATCAAACGTCGTCATCTACTCAAATATTTTAATGTCTGGTGCAAGATACAACTTCAAAAATAGACACTAACCACTAAAGATAGTCAAGCTGTACCTTATGTAGGGGTTATCGAATAATAGAGCCAATCTTCTTTTATCAGGTTTAATTGTCTTTGAATGCCCACCATACATATATCTCCTGTGACCCATCAAGAAGTGAGGAAAATTTCCACCCTGAGTTGTAACAAATACTTCACTATGAAGACAAACAGTATAATCAAGAGCAGCCAACCTAGACGAGTGGCCCTGCATCATAAACACACGTGTCACAAATTCCATTCTCCTGGAATTCCCTTACAGAATAAATAACTTCTCAAATACCTTAAATTGAGCAAGCTCTTCTGGAGTTGCCAGTGTATCTTTTGTGTGTAATCGTGGAAACATCTGTTTAAGTGGTGCCATGTACTTTTGTTCTTTATAAATTTTTCCAGCTGCAACATATACTAAGGTGGTATTATCGAAGCCCATGCCTCTAAGCATCATCCCTACCTGCAGCATCAAATGAAATGAGCTTCAAATACGAAGGAGATAGGAATCCTAAGAAAGGAAGGAAAAAATTTTAAGTGCATACCTCCAACGGAGTCAAAGGACATCTTCCATCCACCCGATTTGCACCAGGCTTTATTATCCTATGCTTTCTTTTGAATTTACCTCGCCAACTCCTTTCACGAGCGATATCCATTTCACGTTTCTCCTCTGCCCCACCGTCATACTCACAACATGAAAATGCAACCATATCCTTCATGCACAGAAAAACTGTTGTAATATATAATTGATGCAGAGCTAACCAAACACACAAGGAACACATGTGAAAATTGAAAATAGCATATTCATAATCATATACTAGACTTGTGGTCTACTACCATCGAATACACAAAAACTTATTTCTATTTTTAAATTTAAATATAAGGCATAATCATTAAATTATTACAACTGAGAATAACCTAAATTATCCAAACTTTATTCTTATGCAGTCTACATCATCACCCCCCCACCCCACTGTATTAACTCTACTCTGGAGAGGTAACATCTTGTACTATTCCAAGAGGTTCAACAAGCATTTATCACCTCCTCTCTAATGACAGAAGCCTGAGATTGGTATTGTATTTGTTGCCCTTGATATGTGCTTTGTTACCAGCAGAAAGGAGTATTGGCAATATCAAAACCAGTCTGTTGTCTGAATTCATGGCACACAAAAAACTGAAGTCCTTGCCCAATTCAGAGAAAACACGCAGACCTAACTCTTTCGGTCCAATTCTAAAATTGAAGTGCTTGTCCAATTCGTAGACCTAATTACTTAATATTAATTGATGTAGAACCAAGGAACCAAAACATATCCGAAGAATAAAAATTGACAATAGTCAATGCAAAAGACATCAATACATAGCAATCAATTGGGTATTTGTAAATTATAATCATATAGTAGGCATCTACTCAATCTCCAGTTAAATACTAAAGCCAAAATAAAATAAATTATCTAGTATCAACAAAAACATAAAATCCCTATATTATCAAAAACGAACTTAACATTGATTATCTTCAATTTTGCATATCCATTCTGCATAAATGTATCTAGTAAATCCAAACACACGAGTAAAGATATTTTAATAATACCTCCTCAAAACGAAGATGCACCGAAACATATTTCCCACCACTTTGGGAACTATGCTTCACCATTCGATCAACCATGCTTTCTGCAAGCGTTCTAATAGGTTCAGAAAATCTAAGAGCTCCAAAGTTGGCAAAGCACCTAAGCCCTTGGATTTTTGAGGGTACTGATTGAGCTAATCTATTGGAGAAAGGTGCAATACGAACAGCCCTGCAACAAGCACGGACCAAGTCCTCTCAGGAGCCAAAAACAATATATTGGAAAAGATATGCTTCGAAGAGAATAATAGTAATCAAAGTATACTATAAAGAATATCTCATCACTCAGCACCACAATTAGAACCCTGTTGACAACAATGCCACAATCTTAGATATACACTGAAAAAAAATCATGTTGATTTTGATGTTTTTATAGGATTAGATATTGTAACACTCATTTTGATGTGATTTAGATGCAATTTTGATGAATTGGTTAAGACTTTTGGTTACATATATGAATGAAAAATGAAGTTTGGTACAACATTGTCGACATTTTTAAACATAAAGGACTACCTTGACATGAAAAAAAGATAAAAGACTAGATTGATACAAAAAATTATGAGAAAAGACCCCTTGTGTAATTTTGCCTAATTATAATAAAGAACTAGAACAGATTCAACAGGGTGCCTACAACTATAATGCCAGGGGATTAGGGTGTGGCATTCTTTGTAACATGCATCCTTTGACTCAATACCTTCCCTGCATCTGTTCCAAGTCAGCAAGGGGGACCACAAAACCAACAAACAATTCATGACTCGTCAGACATTCAATTTTTTTGATTTAAATCACCTATACAAGCTTTCATTTTACCTCTGATTCTATATATAAGAAAAAACATGGAGTTTTCTTGTTCCAGTTATAAGAAAAAATAGCAAATTTTAAGATGCATTTACTTATTGCTCAAATGACTTTTATACCCTTTCTATGTTTACTAAATTTTTTTCCACATGAGTGGGTGTCAAAATATTTAAAGTCAAGGTTATATTTGAAATAATCTTTCAAAAATAAATCATTAAATGAGCCTTCTTGATCTTGATGATTTTTATTTTTTCTTCTTAAATATGGGGCCAGAGCAAGTGTATAACATCTGAGTGAATTTCCACTTTCACATTGGAACATTTAGTTTAACGAACCAATGCCAACTTTGACTTAACACACAACAAAATAAAACCCATCAGTCTACCTGTTTTTAGCTGCAACAGCAACAAAAACTTTACCCACCAAGCAGAGTTAGACTCTCATGATCAGTTGATCCCATTACATTCTGCCAAAAGTCGAGTTTTCTTTAACGCCATGGCCATTCAAATCAAGTTCTTTTTTAATGCATACGTTAAGGGTAACTTTTAGAATTGGCAACGTAGTTAAGAACCTAAATTTCAATTCCAATTCCAAGTTTGTGAGAGTAAGACTTGACTACGAATCTCAACTTTTAAGTTTGGGAGAAAGTGATAATTGAGATATAAGAGTTTCAATCAGAGCTGAAATAAAAGACTGATATTAACAATTTATCAAGAAAATATAAATCAATTAAATTAAATATATTAAAGAATATATTAAATATTATGATAAATAAAATATTCGATAGAGCTTGGTTGTCAAATTTGTCTCTAGTGGTTGAAGACTCCATGTTCCATGAGTTATAACAAATCTAATTTAAAATGTTAAGTACTCAGATACAATCGTATAAGTGAATATATACACGAAAAACTCAAGCAGCCAAAAATGTGATGCAAATCATGTTTAAGTTGCCAAAATAATGTATCTCTCTATCTTCCATTAGAAAATTTGTTTGTCATACAATTTTACATCTTCAGCATTTGTAATTGCTATCGAGAATAACTGAACTTTGTTAAAAGGAGAATAAACTTTAAACATACAGCTGAAATTAATTTCAAGCCAGAAGAACTGGAAGACCAGTGAGGAATAAACAGGAGAAGAGAGAAAGGCACACACCTCATTTCCAAAAGCTGAGGAAGAACCTTCTTAAGATAGTGAGCTGGACTAGACCAAGCTTTTACTCTAAGATTGACAATGTTACTTATGTTATTGTCAAACTGTTGAAGTATGTCATCTGGAAGTTCTCTTACCACATGCACATGCTTCCCAAGTGACTGTATGAAGAAATTTTCATCGAAAATGTCACCGAAATGGCTGCAAGATGAAGGATGCGTAAACTTTTCTAATTTAAACAAGAGAATCACAAAACCTAGAGAACTCTATGTTTGATACATACAAAACTTAACAAAGGTTGAATATCAGATGTCTCAGCTAAGCACAAAAAGGAGTAAATAATTCATCAAAATGCAGTTCCTTTAAATGATGTAATATAAGCCGATGTTGTGGCAACTAATGTAATGGACTCAGTTCAACATCTTTGACTGTTACTTATGAGTCTTGCTTTCGTAAGTAAGTTTAAGATGACTTCCGACATTCAGTATATTCAAGTGATCTTCTGTTCCAAGTGAACAGTGCTAGATATGTCAAAAAAGTAAAAGACCAAAACTCAAACAGATGAGGTATGCAGAGCTATCTGTTTTCATTTACAAAACTTATGAACTTTCTATAAGAGATAAATTACACAACATAGATAAATAAGTAAAAAATTAAGAAATCGGTCACTCTCATTGTAGAAAAACAGAAGTATGCTCTATATAGTACCTAGCCTCACTTATTTTCCCTCACTAAAATGCATGGTATTAGTTGTAATTAGTTCCTTCCTCTGCATATATTACAATCCTAAAATTTGAAGTGCATCTCGAAGATTTAATACAACAATCTTAGCCTTTTACAACAAGTGGGGTCAGCTACAAAGATTCACTAAAAGAAAATTCAAGGCAATATTCCATCCCCAGACTGTTTAATCTTTTTAAGATGAGATCCTATCATACCTGTCTTGCATATGACCCATAAAAATGGTGGACCTAACGAAAGTAGAATGATGACAAAATAAAATAGTTTGAGCTATATCAATGAGATTTGACAGCCATTAAAATAACAACCATAATCATGTTACATATTTTACGACTAAGCATAACAAAATCAATTACCTTGAGTCTCTCCATACACTATTTAAATGAAATATTGGAATGACAAGAGTTGCATTTAGTAATCCAGCCACAGCAACTGCATCACATATCTGCATAGTGAGTAGTATAATAAGTTCGAGAACAATATGGACAGTGGGACACATGATCCAATGTGGAAAGCAAAACAGATCATCGATGTTTATCAAATAGCATTCAATGTGTATGCCTGGCAGCCTACCACCATATTCAACATGTAACAGCCTCTATTTCACAATATTTTGTACTAAATAGCGTATCGCAGAATAATAACCGTTTGTTCAAATTCTGCTTTGCAATAGCATTATAGCCCCAATATAGCAGCTATTTAACAACCCTGGATGATGATTCTAGAGATTGATTTCATAATAATTTATATTTGATTCTGTTTTTTTTTTTTACACAACTTGATAACAGAAACAGTTGAATAGAAAATAACAGTTTTATGATGATAATATTTTTTTCTGCTACCAAAAATGGGACTGGAGGTATGAAATGGAATCATCATTCGCGGATACTATGTAAGATTCCTAATCCTAAATTAATTAATTAATGATTAGTAAAAATGAAATCTTTGGTCTCATAAATAGGCATACCGACAAGCGTTGCTGATTCAGCCCACCATTTGCTTCAATTATAAGGTAACCGTTTGACTTGGGAAATTCTAAGCAAAAAGAAAAGAAGAAAGGACAAGAAAAAGTTAGCAAGTTCTTTCAACAATTATAACAAACACGTATAGGTGAAGTTTGAATAAGAAATCCAAAGATAGAAAAGAAACAAAATAGAGTGAGAAAGGTGGAAAAGCTAAGCAATGCAAACGTGCAACAACCAAACAAGTAAAAGAAATGTTAAGAATTGGACAAAATGCTTTCCAGAAAAGAAGTAAAGATAAGAAAAGAAAAAAGACCTATTTGAGGAAGAGTTTTATTAGCACATGGCTTCCATTGTCTATCCTCTTTCACACTCCAAGCTTTCATTAACTGTATCAATCAATCAACCACATGTTTTCAGCCAAACACTAAATATGTACATGATTCAAGTAACACAAAACACAAGAACACCATTTAATGAACTTAGATCTCACTCCGAAAAACTAACATATATACATTGACCATATTTGGATTAGTTTATGAACAAATTATCTACTGACATAAACACTTGACTGAGTGTTTGAGAAAGCTTACAAAAATAGCTTATGGTGTGTCGGTGTTCATAAGCTATTTTCAATTAATTTAGAGAAGCCCTCAATAATAGTTTAGGAAAACAACTTATAGTGGAAACAATGACTTTGTTTGGCAATAAGTAGTAGATAGCTGATAAGCTAAGTTCGTAACGGATGAGCTTATAGTGAATAATGAATTTGTAGTATTTAGTAAAATTAGCGGTTGAACTAGTTTACAAATATGAAATGACATAAAAAAGATATTCTTAACTACTATTTTATTGTTTTCAAGTAAAAAGACAAAGGTGAAATTGAGAGAAAAAATGATAAGCTGTAAGCTAATAGAATTAGTGTATGTTTGGTTTCACTTCTAGAGGGACCAAAATGAATTTTGGAGGTGTAAAGTTGATTCTGACATGGCTGGTTGCTTTCCAGTAAAATTGTAGCTTTTGATTTTAGAATTGATTTTTAGACACAGATTCATAGTTGAACTCACTTTTACATGAATATATACAAACAAACACAAACCAATTTTCCCTTTAACTTACTTTTAGTCGGAATCAATTCATTCAAAATTAGTCATTGCCAAACAGAGCCATGTTTTGTGTTTGACAATAGAAATAGCTTATATATGATATAAACAAACCCATTGTAGAAGAGAGAGAGAGAGATGGGGAGAACTTACAATATTTGGAGAAGTTGAATTATTGGAAGAGAAGGAGGAGTCATTTAGCATGAAAGGCCAAAGATTATGAAAGAGTTGAGGACTTCTATAGAGAGACCCAGGAGGAGGATTGGGAGTAAGAAGATGGTGTTTAGAAACAAGAACAATATCAAAGCTTAAAGAACCCATATACAATAACATTCCAGCAATATATAAAAGAGGTGCAAATAGTAATAATCCTCTTCTTCTGAAAATAGATGACATAACAAGATATACAAATTTGGACCATGATGATGATGAGGAGGAGGATTTTCCACCACCGAGGCCACCGCTCTTACTCCTTCCCAAGCGGCTGTACCCATGCATTTGTTTCCAGCAAACCAAACAGATCCGGTTGTAAGTAAGTGTCTCAAAAAGGCTTCAATTCTGTTATTTGAATGTGTATGTGTGTGTATGTGTGTGTGGTTGAGAGGTGAGATCACAAGGGTTGGTTATTTATTTTCTTTTCTTTTTATAAAGTAGTACTAAGTAATATGGGACATATTTTTTTATGCTAAAAGGAATAAGAAAGAGAAAGTAAGTGCGTGCGCAACTGCCAGGAAATTGCATCATGACTTGTAATAAATCACACATTTTAAGTACATAACTGTTTTTCGATCAACTGTCTTTCGTAAGCTTAATTCTCAAATTAGTAACTTTGACCTTGCAAATTTATCAAGATACTATACTGGTACTCAGACCAAAAAAAAATCGTACACTTTGAAACCAAGTAGGACAAAGTGATAAAACTAAGAAAATGAAAAAGAAAAAAAATAGGACAAAGTGATTGAATTTAAGTGTTAATAATTAACTCTTCTCGTGAGTTTAATTCAGTTGGTTGGAACAATGCATAAAATATGTAAGATTTGGAGTTCAAACCTCGGCCACTACAAAAAAAAAAGATCAACTTCAAATCTTGATTATAAATTTGTAATACTCACTTCATTCCTTTTTATTTTTTACATTTGCAAAATAATAATATTTATGTCAAATAGTCTTTTTTAAATTGAATAAATGGTTGTACGGAATTCAAACCCTTACGTATATTATAATACGCCCTTACCAATTTGCAGAGACAAATATGCTCCTATTTACTCTTTCGTCTATTAATAATTGCTACTTTTAAATATTGTTTTTTTTTAACAATTTACCATTTATTATTTTTCCATTAATAAATTTTTATTGATTAAATGTCACTTCACTTGACTGTTTTACTAATGGTAACTAATAAAAGTTTTTATAAATTATGCTAAAAAATTTCATTAAAGATAGAATTTTAGTACAATGGTAATGTTTTTTTTTAAGGAAGTGCAATGGTAAGTTGTTGTACAATCATTGAGGCAATAATATTTTTTGTTAGCACTGACTCAAATTATTAAAATTCCCTTGTTTTAAAAATCAGGGACTAAGACAGAAAAATAAAATAAAAAGAATAGTTACTTGCAATGTGGAGACAGTGGAACTGTGTACTGTAATACAATTGCCAGTATTGGTCGTATGGTAGGGAAGAGAAGAATTAATAAGATGAGCTAGCTTCAACTATATCACGTGCGATGCGCGTGTCTCTGGTTCGTACGACTGTAGAAAGCTACAAATCATCTATTGATCCATTAACGGCTGAAGGCATCTGCACGTAGATTTTTTTGGGTTAATATTAATTTTGGTCTCAGTAATATTAGCGAATTCCAGTTTTAGTTTTGTAAAAAAAAAGTTCAGATTATGTCCCTGTCATTTTGTATTCTTTCACTTTTAGTCTCTTAATTAAACACATTAGCAGAATCTGTCGACATGTCATGATGACTGTGTAATTCTTTTATTTTTTTATTCAATTTATTTTCATGTGACTTTTCTATGATTTATAATTATTTCATTTTTGAGGGATATGATTTATACTTATTAAAAAAACATTAAATCATTACTATTAAAGTAGAAAAATAAAAAAAATTGAAACAAAATACCCTCTTCATCTTCTTTTTTTCATTCCAAACCCTCTTCATCTCCTTCTTCATCTATTCCTTTGTTTCACATTTTCTTGTTTCAACCCATCCCACTTCAATCACTCTCTTTCTTATTCTTCTTCAATGCAAAACCCTAAATCAAATTGAAACTCCCAAATCAATTAACACCACAAATCAAATGAACCCCAACTTAAATTTCAGATTTTCAGATCTGAAGTTTTGAGAAACAAATTGACAAATGCATCTGAATTAATTGTATAAACGAATATGATGCAAACTTATAAGGTTAGGGGTTTTCAAATCAAATCAGATCTGAATTTAAAATGTTATATTCTGAATTTTGGAGGGGAAGAAAATTAGGGTTTAGAATTAAAGTGAGATGGTGATGGGTGTAGTGGTGGCGACGAGGATGGTGGTGGTGACTGTGGAGGAAGGGTGCAGTGGTGATTGATTGATGAGGGAGAGATGACGATGGAGGGGAGAGATGGGGAAGAGGAACAAAGAGATGACAGTGGAGGGTGTAGAAGGAGAGGGAGAACGAGGGTGGTGGATGGTGGTGCGCTGCAATGATGTGATGGACGGCGGCCGAGATGGTGGTCGGAGGTGAAGAAAGAGGGAGGGAGAAGATAGATCGCAGAGAGAGATGAGGGAAAGAAAATGTTTGTGTTTTTTCATTTATGTTTTAGAATTTTAAATCATAAAAATAATTATAAATATCAGGTGGATTAAAAAATATTAAAATTACACAGTCATCAATGCCACGTCAGCAGATTCTGCTGACATGTTTAATTGAAGGATCAAAAGTGGAAGAATCTAAAATGACAGAGACAGAATCTAAAATGACAGAGACATAATCTAAATTGTTTTTTACAAGGACCAAAATCGAAATTCGCTAATATTACAGGGACCAAAAATGATATTAACCCTTTATTTTTTTTTTTCTTTCAAACTTTATACATAATAATAGTTTATGTTTGACGATACATTTAAATATAAAACTCAATTTTTTAAGTTAAGGTACAATGTAGAAACTCGAAACTCATTTAAATGAGTCTGGGTATGCTTTATTTAGATGTTTAAACATATCATGTATATAGAAATCATTCATTTAACTAACATTAAATCTCTCCAACCCAATACATAAAAATATTATCAAGTGACTCTCAACAAACTATGTTACCATGTATAATTAAATTATAACAGTAATTTATCTAATTTTTGAATATAAAATTAATTCAATTATAAATTATAAAAAACAAGTGTACTATTGTTTAAAATTTTAGGCTTAATTGCAGTTTTAACCCCTTAACTTTTTCAAAGTTGCGATTTTGGCCCCTAAGAAAAAAACTACAAAACAGTCCCCTAAATTTTGCAACTGCAGCAATTTTGGCCCTCAAGGCAAAAAAAAATAAAAATAACATGTGGCACCTCACTGAGGGTGCCACGTCAGCGTAGACCGAGTCAATATCAGCCTTGGGGCCAAAACTGCTACAGGTGCAAAATTTAGGAGGCTGTTTTGAGGTTTTTTTCTTATAAGGCCAAAATCGCAACTTTGAGAAAGTTAGGGGGCTAAAACTGCAATTAAGTTTTTTAATTAATATTTCAAAAAAAAATTAAGTTTACTCAAAATTGAAACAGCTTCATTGATAAATCTCAATTTTCTTAAGGCAAAAAACAAAATTGAACTTAATTCAAGTTTAGTGATACAAATACCTCCGTTTTCCATCTTGCTCTGAATATTGTTATGTTGAATCTATCCATTACAGGAAATGAGTCCAAAAAGCACAACCTTATGGAAAACCGAAGAAACACTGATGAATCTTTTCAACCATTGTTCCACTTTGAAGCATTTGAAACAGATACACGCTCGTTTATTCCTAACCGGTTTTCATCACAACCTTATTCTCAACGGAAAGATCATCATGTTCTGTGCTGTTTCCCAAAACATGAATTACGCACTTAATGTGTTCTACAAAATTCCTAAACCAGATTCATTTCTTTGGAATACCATGATTAGAGGTTTTGGTAATTCCACTACCCAATCTCAATCTCACTATGCTATTCATTTCTTCAAAAGAATGCAACTTGCTCATCAACCTGATAATTTCACCTTTTCTTTCATTCTTAAAATTATTGCTAGATTACGGTTTCTTAATATTGGGAAGCAACTTCATTGTAGTTTATTTAAGTTTGGTTTTGAAAATCACATTTATGTTAGGAATTCTCTTATTCATATGTATGGTATGTTGAAGGATATAGAAATTGCACACCAATTGTTTGAGGAAATGTACCAACCGGATTTAGTTGCGTGGAATTCTATCATAGACTGTCATGTGTATTGTGGAAAATATAATGAAGCCCTTGATTTGTTTACTAGAATGGTGCAGCAACAGCAAAATGGTATGCAATTGCAACCAGATGATGCTACTTTGGTGGTGACACTCTCAGCGTGTGGTGCGATAGGAGCACTTGATTTTGGGAGGAAGGTTCATTCGTTTGTACGTGATGGTGGTAATGATTTTGGTGAAAGTATATCGGTTTTTAATGCACTTGTTGATATGTATGCAAAGTGTGGTGCGGTGGAAGAAGCTTACGAGACATTTAGTAACATGAAAAAGAAGAATGTAGTTTCGTGGAATGTCATGATTCTTGGCCTTGCTTCCCATGGTAATGGAGAAGAGGCTTTAGCCCTCTTCATGAGGATGTTACGCGAGAATGTTGAGAGGCCAGACGAAATTACTTTCTTGGGTGTATTGTGTGCTTGTAGTCATGGAGGGTTGGTTGATGAAGGAAGACAATATTTTGAAATTATGAATAGAAACTATAACATCAAACCTACAATAAAACATTATGGGTGCATGGTGGATCTTTTGAGTCGTGCTGGTTTAGTTGTGGAAGCGCACACATTGATAAAAAGCATGCCGATAGAGTGCAATGCTATTATATGGAGGACATTGTTAGCTGCATGTCGAAATTATGGAAATGTTGAACTTGGTGAGAAGGTAAGAAAACATCTAATGGAATTGGAACCAGACCATAGCAGTGATTATGTTCTTCTTGCTAACATGTATGCAAGCACGGGTCAATGGAATGAAATGAGCAAAGAGAGAAGATCAATGCAAGAAAGGAGAGTTCGGAAACCAGAGCCCGGCAATAGCTTTATTGGCATTCCTGGAACGAGGTTTGAGAAAGAGACTGTTGAAAGATTGTTGTAACATTACCCAAAAGTTTTCCTTTATACTTAAACAACTGTCAACAGTGTGGTTCGAAGGTTTCAACTGACATTGTTGATCTTGTAATTATTCTTATTCAGGTTCCAACTACAGTTTTTGAAATATTGTTATTTATACTAAGAGTAGTCATATATGTACATCCATTTGGAGACAACTTTGATGACAACCTTGTTTTTCTCCCTTCTTATTGGTCAAAAACAATGGAGAGAGGAAAAGAACATAATGTGAGTATGAGAGAGAAAGTTGTCTAGAAGTTGTCACAAAATGGTTGTACAAATATCATTTCTCTTATACTAAGAGTAATACATTTTTGTGGAATCGGAATCCTTATTTTGGAAAACAGTACTATAGTTTTTCCTTTTATCTTATTATATTATTTGATTCAGAGTTGTATGACATCTCCATGGTGTTTCATCCAAGACATGTATATTCATGATAACTTGAAAAGATGCAGGGAAAAAGATTTCTGACTACTCAGAAAGAAAGAAAAAAACTGATCTTACTATCTGTATATCTCTGTTTTCTCCGTTCGAGTATTACCTAAAATAAATTAAATGTGATCAAAATCTAGATCAGAAAATTTTCAGCTTCAATCCATTGCGTCTTCATAAATAGAATTTTATTAAAATTCTGAAGGATCAACATTTTGATATCAGTTGGCTATGTTGGAACTTAATAGAATTGAAATTTGTGTATTTTTAGTGAAGCCTATAATAAGTATATTTGAAAAATTGATTGACTGATTTTTTTGACTCAGGATTCTTTCTTGAACTTCATTTTCACCGAAGAACAACCACCATCCTGCGGAAATGGGGGATGCTAAGAGCCTGAGAGTTTTCAACCAGCGAGGAGCTTCCTCTAAGCTCTATTGGTAACTGATGTCTTACTACGGCAAGGGTCTCAAACCAACTTTTATGTCTTCTACTATTCATCCATTCACTATAACTCTGCTTAAGCATGCTACGCCATGAAAATGAATTCATAGATTTTAAGTTTTAATTACTTAGTTGAATGGATGCAACAACAGTTTAAATAAAATCCAAACCTTTGGCACAAGTCTTGGTGTTTGGTTGGCAATTGTTTCAAAATAAAATCACATCGAAGGATAATTTGTTAAAGAGAGGAATATTTAGCGGGGATACAACCTTATGTGTAAGTGGGTGCGAGGAATGTGAAAATGTAACCACTTATTATTTGAATGCCCCGTCTTTTCTACAGTTTGGTGGAGGATTTATTTGTGGTTTGGTGTAATGACAACAATGAGCAATGAGGCTTGAACAATTTGCAAATGTATTAGGTGGGAGTAATTCCTTTGATCAAAATTTGGGGAAGAGATAATGCTATAAGTGGGTTTTTTGGGTGCGATGTGGTTGTTATTGTAATATGAGGAATGGGTGTGAAGTAGTATGTGCTCTCGAGTGATGACAAAGGATACAAGGCAAGAAGGAAGGAATATCAACTGCTGGAGCGGAACAGGTAAAGTTGAAAATGATAAAGGTAAGAAGCGATGGCAATAGAAGCTGTGACAGCAAAGTGGAGCTAAAAAGGGGAACAGTGATACAAAAATCAGTGCAGTGGACCATTTGTTGCATCAAAATTGTACAGAGGTATGATAATCTATACCAATGAAAGTGTAACTGAGGTGGTGACCTTTCCTGAAGTGGAAAACAAAATGGTCTAGTTTTTTTCTTTAAGCATAGGAACTAGTTTGCTGCAATATTTTCGTTGAACATTACATTTAGAGGTACTGATTGTTTATGTTTATAGGAGAGATGATGAGATCAAAATGTTGACTGATGTCGCATACAGTGTTTGTATGATTTTTGTGTGTAATTTTAAAATGTGAGTAAGTTTTAGAAAATAAATAGAAAGAGATATATAGATAAACACATACATTGCATGAATTTGGATGTTAAAATAACATACCTCATATTTATAGGGGTCCTGGTCAATTGAAGTTTCAAGTTAACGTCTAATTGATTGTGGTGATCTGATCTTAGCATGTCCTGTGCTTAGATTATGGTTTAATAAAATTTTTGTGTCTTTTTTTTAAGTCTGCTTAATTGGCAGTGCCTTTGCTAAAATATTTTAGTTGCTATGCTTCTGCTCTATTAAACAAAAACCATATTTGAGGCCTGTCGATTTGAAGAGGAAATATATCTCCATTTTATTGCATATATAATCAATACTTGGCGCACAAATCAATTTAGTGTTCAGATCTAAAGTTTTCTAAATCAATTTAGAAGTTAAAGAACAAGGGTTGTTTGTGTGTTCAATCCTTCTTCCTTGTTCCTGTAACCAAGGTCGTCCCATCACCGTTGTGCCGCTGCAACGCCCCACCCATTTTGCCTTTGTTGTCCTGCAGCCCGACATGCATTGCAGTGCACAAATCTCGCCCGTTTCATAGCTGGTGTGTCGTCCCATTTTTTTCATTTTTCGTTTCCGCTGTGGTGGTTGGTATTCCTTTCAATAATATAATGTGTGCGTTCTGCCATTAGCTCATTCTATTAAGTATGAAATGGTAGATAGAACAATGCTTCGTTGGGAATTCAAGTAATTTGTTGACAAAAATATCAAGTATGGCCATAAACAACATGAGTAACACACAATTCATGAAATGATCAAAGGTGAGGTATGACGTACATTTCTGGATTAAAACATTAAACGTCACACGAGATGTTGTGCTAAGATGTTCGTTCACTCTCACAAAGATGAGGAAAAACTGTTCAATTGAGGATTATAATTTTGGGCATATTCCATCTGTGAATTTTCCAAATTTGCAATCCAGAGACTTTAGTTGATCAAACACATTGTTTGTTACTAGATTATGAAATGAACTTCATGATATTTTGACATTAAGCTATATGAGACCTTCTAATCCACATGACACCATACTCTCCAAATTAAAGAAAGAAAGGAAAAAAGGATCAAACACATGAACCATTCATAAATATTCTGATATATAAATCCCATGAAAGTAAAATACATGAAATAAAATAGGAATAAAATATAGTAAAATTTAAGAAAATAAATATGTCTAGCAAGTACAGCAAACAACAACAACCTAGCAAGTATCATTCCAATTTTATTGGATGTCCCCGAAGGGACAGTCTAGAAGTAGAAATAAGAAAGAGTGTTCTTGTTATGATGCCTCGAAACTTTGAGGACTCTCTCTTGATTCCAATATTCTTTGAATAACTTTTGTATCCTTCACCATGTTTTTTCTGCAACCCAACATCCTGTATTCACCTATGCAGTAGGTCTTCAAAGAGAAGAGCTGGTTTCAATTGAAAACACTCACAGTTAAAATTCAAATTATGAGCTTTGCATGAACACAAAGAAGCTGTTGATTTTTATTTTACCAGGCAAATAAATCATCAATAAAAAAGAAAGTTAATCCTTCAGACAACATCTCCAATAATTTAAGGACTAGATCTCACACACCAAACAGAAAAAACTCATCAACCTATCATTATGTCGAACACAGACAGGCATGTGGAAAAATGCAAAGGAATTAGACACAAGATTAAAATTCTATCTATCGAAACAGTAAGGGGAACTGAATAAAATCTGCCAGAAACAAGGCTGCTAAAATAATAAACTATTAAAAAAAATCAGGGAGATTTTGACTTCTATGCAGGTCAGACAGACAAGAGGCGCAAAGTGTAAAACAAAAAGTCATTGAAGATCTATCAACAAGCAGAGCTGGAATCCAAGGAAGAAAAAAACAAAAAGCAGAACATAAGTCGCCATTTTACCGGCCCAAGAGACCTTCCAACACAAGTCAAAATGAATCAAACAAATTCATGAGAGCAATTGTTTATTAAAAGGCATCGATTGTATTGCATATTGGGAAAATTTAAGGACTTATGATTTAATTTTGTGCACAAGTCTTTTGTTTTGTGATTCAAGAAGACACACACACACCAGTTAGGAGCAAGGGTATATCTCAAAGTTGTGGAGCATCTACGAGGCCTAAGTTAATTCAATCAAGCTACTCTATCCTGTGATACAAGTTGCATGCATGCAAACAAACACACACACATATTCATGGAAAAATCAATTTCAATTTCAATACCATTATACGCATTCTAGTATCTCTGTTTCCTCAACATATAGGTATTAATTAGTTCATCATTCCTATCTTCAACATATAGGAATTACACACACACACCTTTCCTCTCACCAATATGAATTATTTATCTTCCTAAAAACATTCGCTCTATTAAAGTGTTCAGTGCTTCGTGATTCAAGTTCTTGGCTCACCATGTAAGGCTTTTTCTAGACGAAGCTTATTATATCCGATGAAGCCAAATTCAATTTACAGAAGCAAACAGATATAGTTGGTATGAATTACACCAGAACTAAAGTGTAATATGAAAAAAAAGTGATTTATAACGTGATGTGTTTACTTTACCTCTATATCTTGTGGAATGGTAAGAATGAATAATTAGAATTGTATAAAGAAAAGGGCCATAGAGAATACAAAAGATTAGCTATTTTAACAAGTTAGTAACTGAAGTTTATATCAACTGTGAATGAATATTCTGTGAGCTAGAAGTTTATAACATGCATACACTGTACACACACATTTGTTTCTCCTAAATAAGAGTTTTGTAATTTATGCATCGAAAGTAAGTAAGTTATTATACGGGTAAAAAGAAACAATAACAGAGAAGGGGTACAAAAATGAAATTATGAAACCAAGACAATCTACCTTTAAAAAGTTTCACCTCTCGATGATGTGAACCTTTGCCGAGGGTGAGTTTTGAAGCAAAAGTCCACCATTTCGGTAGGTACCCATGAAGGTCGGAGCACTTCTATATTCAACGACTTCAAGTTGGAAGGGAGCTCATCAACCTTAAATAAACGATGAATGCGGGATAGAACCTAAGCAATCAGGAAGTATTAGGATCAGTTGCAAGTCATATCCTTGATAAAATTTAAAATTACAATATAAAATGCAGCATTGATGTTGCAAATATAAAGTACCTTGAGAACATAATAAGTGACGGTCAATGATTCGATATTAGCAAGCTGAACAACCAATTTGAATAGATTAAATATTTGGGCCTTCTCCAAACACATGTAATACTGTAAAAGAATATCTAGATGTTTGATAGAAGGGAAAACGGTCTTGCTCCCAATGAGTTTTGGAATATAATTAGCACCACTAAAAACAAAGGAATGAAGTGTTGGAGCACATAACTCGATTCCGAAATCGATTTTGAAATCGGCTTTGGTTGTGGTGGTAGGATAAAAACCATAGAAACAACAATACATATGTAGAGTTAAATTGACAAGCTTGGTACATGAAATGCAAAGGTTTTGCGCATTACCCCTAAGTACACAGCGGTCAATGATCAAAGTATTCAACATGTTAAATGTGGAAAAGGGGTCGACGAAAGAACCATTATCATTATCATTACAACAAAAGGAAAGGTACTTCAGAGAGAGAGTGGTTAATGCTGGGAAATTGAAAGACTGAGAATGAGAACATGGAAATATTTGATGCGAACCGGGAACCATAAAATTGATACCAGTAAGACTAAGAGACGTTAAAGTGTGAGATGAAAAGAAACAGGACGGAAGGCAGTTAATATGGGTGTAATTGATTCGAAAGTGTTGGACATTGTGTGAAAAGGCGTATTCTATGATCTTTATGTATAGGTTTTGACTGATATAATGACTCTTGTGCAAAGAGAGTGCGTGGATATCGGTCGAGTGATCGCGAAGAGACAACAACATAGACAGGAAATTTTCTAAATTTGTAACAATCTAATGTAACAGTGGAAAGAGTCATCCAGAGATTGATCCATCTTTTGGATAAAATGCAAGTTTGAATGGCCTCTTTGGCATTCAAAAAGGAGAGTATGTGAAGGAGAACACAATCCGACAAGTCACTGATCCTGTCTTGTTCATTACGCCGCCTCTTACGTTGGCTTCTTGTCTCCACCATTGTTGTCTGACAAAGATGAATTACACAAGAAAATGTATGAAATTAAAGAGAAATTGAAATGAAATTCATTGATTAGAGAAAAAAAATCTACATAACAAAGAAATATTTCTCTTCAAAATTGTGTGTTATATAAGTTTTTTGTTTTAAAGAATCGAGAAATGTATCCTACTTAATAAAAATAAAAAACTGATATAGAAAGAAGATGATGGGAGGCCATGTTGGATGGATACCTTGCACGCTGTAAGCCTAGGGAGTGGCAGATAGATCGGAACGAACTGTCTCCACTGACTTCTTGGAAAGAAATTCGCTGCCGTCGGATGGAGGGAGGGAGGGATGATAGACAATGCGTTTACAGTGGCATTTTGATTTTAGGGTTTTTTTTTTTTAGGGAAATTTTAGGGTTATGTAACTATAGAACTTTAAGTGGGCTTAGCATTGTTCAACTTTTGAAAAATTAAATTGCTCTACATGCCCCTTGTTAATGACTTTAGTGAAAGTATATCGGTTTTTAATGCGCTTGTTGATATGGTTGCTAAGTGTGGTGCGGTGGAAGAAGCTTATTTAAAATTTAGTAACATGTAAAGGAAGAACGTAATTTTATGGAATGCCATGTTTCTTGGGCATGCTTCCCATGGTAATGGGTAAGAGGCTTTAGTGCTTTTCACAAGAATGTTACAAGAGAATGTTGAGAGGCCAGACGAAATTACTTTCTTAGGAGTGTCGTGTGCTTGTAGTCATAGAGGGTTGGTTGATGAAGGAAGACGATATATATTGAAATTATGAATAGAGACTATAACATCAAACCTACACCAAAACATTATGAGTGCATGGTGGACCTTCTGGGTTGTGCTGGTTTAGTTGTGGAAGCGTACAAATTGATAAAGAGCATACCAGTAGAGTGCAATGCTGTTATATGGAGGACATTGTTAGCTGCATGTCGAAATTATGGAAATGTTGAACTTGGTGAGAAGGTAAGAAAACATCTAATGGAATTGGAACCAGACCATAGCAGTGATTATGTTCTCCTTGCTAACATGTATGCAAGCAAGGGTCAATGGAATAAAATGAGCAAAGATAGAAGATCAATGCAAGAAAGGAGAGTTTGAGAAAGATACTGTTGAAAGCGCTACCCAGAAGTTTTCCTTTATGCAGCGTGGTTTGAAGGTTTCAACCGACATAGTTGGTCTTGTAATTTGTCAGGTTCCAGCTACAGTTTTCGATGCCATTTGATTATGTTGGAACTTTTAAGAATTAAAAATTGTGTATAATTTAGTGAAGCCTATAATAAGTACATATTTGAAAATTGACTGACTGTTTTTTTTGACTCAGGATTCTTTCTTAAAAACTTCATTTCATTGAATAAATAATAATATGTGATGCATCGTTTCTCTTTTGTTCTTGTCAGATACCGATTTTTTTTTATAAAAGGAGATGATGAAAGTGGAATTTTTTCAACGATGAAAATGGACTTGGACCAATCTACAAATCTAGGAAGTGAAGTGAAATTTCAAGAAAAGAGATATAGTATATACGAAATACTATTGAATTGTAGTCAAGAGTTCTTGGACATTAGTATTGATTGAGTTTAATAAAAAAGAGCTCTTCTGTACAATTGATCAAACATTCTTAAAAGAAACACACATTTGAGAAATCACAAAGTGAGTTTAGATCCTTTATATTTCTCAAAAGAAATCTAGTGAAGAACTTCAGTTGAGAACATACCGATCCATCCTATATTGATGTTTATTTAGCACATTTTTTTTAGTAGATTGCTATATGAGTCCATCTAATCCACCCACAGGACACTATAGTCATACTCTCCAAATTAAAAATAAGATAAATAAATAAGTCTAGCAAGTAGAAATAAGCAAAAGTGTTCTTGTTATAATGCAATACTTTTTGCACACTATCTTGATTCCAAAATTCTCTGAAAACTTTTCCATGTTATTTCTGCAACCCAACATCCTGTGTACACCTATGCAGTAGGTCTTCGAATAGAACTTGTTTTAATTGAAAACACACACTGTCAAGTTAATAAAGTCCCGGAACTTGTATGGGCCTTGCATGAACTCAAACAAGCTGTTAAAATTCTATCAATCGAAATAGTAAGGGAAACTGAATAAGAGGCACAAAGTGTAAAACAAAAAAAGTCAATGAAGATCTATGAACAAGCAGAGCTGGAATCCAAGGAGAAAACAAACAGCAGAACATAAGTCGTTATTTTCCGGCCCAAGAGACCTTCCAACACAAGTCAAAATGTACCAAACAAATTCATGAGAGCAATTATTCATTAAAAGGCAACGGTTGTATTACATACATATTAGAAAAATTTAAGCACATATGATTTATTTTGTGCGCAAGTCTTTTGTTTTGTGAGTTAAGACACACACAAACACACACAAGTTAGGAGTAAGTAGCAAGAGTATGTCTAAGTTAATTCAATCCAGCTACTCTTTCATGTGATTCAAGTTGCATCCATGCAAACAGTCACACACACATTCATGGAAAATCAATTCCAATACCATTAACACATTCTCGCAATTCAAGTTCTGCTACTCTTTGGCTCATCATACTATACGAAACTTATTATACCCTATGTAGTCAAATTCAATTTACACAAACAAACATGTATAGTTGGTATGAATCAAACCAGAACTACTTAATAAGAAAAAAAGTGATTTATAACATGATGTGTTTACTTTAGCTCTCTATCTTGTGGAATGGCAAGAATGAATGATTAGAATTGTATAAAGAAAAGGGCCATAGAGAATAAAAAGATAAAAGCTTTTTGATTCTGTGAGCTAGAAGTTAATTCTCAAACTTAGAGTTGGTGTGATTCAAGATGCACACATCAACTTGCATATACAAATACAACTGTGCACACACATTTGTTTCTCTAAATATGGGAAATAGAAACAGAAACAGAGAAGGGCTGCAAAAATGAAAATACGAAACCAAAAGAATCTATCTTTAAAAAGTAGTTGGATGCATCTTTTACCTCTTGATGAAGCCAACCTTTGCCGAGGGTGAGTTTTGAAGGAAATAGTCCACCATTTTGGTAGATACCGTGTAACGGTTGTACACCTCTAGTTTCAACGACTTCAAGTTACGCAAGTAAGGGAACTTGACCTTAGATAAATTATAATGAAAGCCGTTCAGAAGAACCTAAGCAATGAGGAAGTATTAGGATGAATTGCAAGACATACATATTCTAGGTAAAATATTAAAATTACAATATAAAAAGCAGCATTGATGTTATGAATATATAAAGTACCCTAAGAGCCCATAAATTGACGGTGAATGATTCGATATTAGGGAGCCAAGCCAGCCAGTTGAATAGAGTTGATGGGTTCTCCCCCACATCCATAGAATATGACATGTGAATATTTAGATGTTTGATAGAAGAGAAACGAGTCTTTCAACGTAAAAGTTTTGGAATATAATCACGACCAGTTAAAACAAGGGAATGAAGTGTTGGAGCATATAACTCGATTCCAAAAAAGATTTGGAAATGAGTTTTGGTGGTAAGAGCGGCCCTACAAGACATGGAATTATACATATGTATAGTTAACTTGACAAGCTTGGTACATGAAATGCGAAGTTTTTTTGCATTATCATCCATGAGTACACAGTGGTCAATGATCAAAGTATTCAATTTGTTAAATGCGGAAAAGGGGTTGACACAACCATCATCATTGCAACAAAAGGCAATGTGCTTTAATTTAGAGACAGAGTGGTTAATGCTGGGAAATTGAAAGAACGAGAATCTGGAAATATTTGTTGGCAGCCAGGAAGAAACATAAAATTGACATCAGTAAGACTGAGAGAAGTCAAAGTGTGAGATGAAAAGAAGCACGAGGGAAGGTGTTGATTCGAAAGTGTTGGACATTGTGTGAAAAGGCGTATTCTATGATCTTTAGGTATAGGTTTTGACCGATAAAATGACTATTGTGCAAAGAGAGAGCGTGGATATCTGTTGAGTGATCGCGAAGAGACAAAAACATAGATATGAATTGTCGGAAACTTTGGAGGGTACTAAACTGCACAGTACTTAATGTAAGAGTGGAAAGAGTCTTCCAGAGATTGATCCATTTTTTGGATAAAATACAAGTTTGAACGGCCTCTTTGACATTCAAAAAGGAGAGTGTGTGAAGGAGAACACAATCCGACAAGTCGATGATCCTGTCTTGTTCATAACGTCGCCTCTTACGTTGGCTTCCTGTCTCCACCATTGTTGTCTATCTGAGAAAGAAACAGAAATTGAATTGTACAAGAAAAGAAAATGGGAGAAATATTATTATTAATAAAAGAGAAATGAAATGGAAAAAACAAAAACTAACGATTAAAGAAAGGAAACACATGTCTCCCTTTCGCCGCGGCTAGAGAAAGAACAATGCGTTTTGAAGCATTTGATATTGGAGCTGTGTAACTATACTGTCAGTGGGTTTGGGCCTAGTTCAGCTTTTGGCGGGAAGGAATGCTAATTGACAATTACTTTTCGAATTTTTACGAGAAAAGGAAAAGATAATTGTTGTTCCCACTTTTGAGTTTGCTAAAAAACTCACTCGGCGGCAGTTAACTGCCGAAATTCTTTGTTTCGCGGCAGTTAACAGCCGAAGTTTCATTTTTTTAGTGTAAATCTGGCGGCAGTTAATTGCCGATGGGGTAAATGTGTAATTTATTGGTGTTTCATAGCAAAGGCTGAAGTAGGAACATCACTCGTCAAAGGAAAAACTAAAAAATGGTGTAAATGATAAAGTTCTGGATTTTGAGGGGTGAAGTTCTGTAAGAAGTTCCTTTTAGGAGAGTCTTACTCTTTGATATATATATTTTTAATTTATGGCATGTTTCGGAGCAATCTGATCAAGTAGCCTATATATCGGTTTTTCGACTAGGATACGACGGAAACAACAAGCAATGATCCAAAACACAAGGGTTTGGGTTATAATAGTTAGTATGGTTCTTAAACTGATACAGTTTGAATTATAAAATATGAATAACTTACGTTTTCGAATTTTTTATTTTGGTGAAAAGTGCATTTTTTTCACCCAAAAATAGGGGAAACTCTTTTTGGATTATATAATCAGAAAATTACAAGGTCATTTTGAAAGAAAAAAAAAAGGCCGTGCGAGAAGAGCATTGGTGAAAAAAGTAATAGTCTTGGGAATTTTGTAACGCACGCACCATTATTCCGCGCGTCCTTTGAAATTTTCAATTTTGGATTCTATATTCTAAAACTTAAAAAAAAATACATTTTGAAGTTATTGTCTACCTTAAAAATACCATGATTAAAATTTTCAATTTTGTCTAATTTTGGATTCTATATTCTTCAAACTTAAAAATACCACGATGCCCTATGTTACGAAGAAGTGTCCATTGTCTACCTTCAAGTCTACTACTCCCGATCTTTTGCATCCTCCCGTGAAGAGGAATCCATATATTATGTTGTATAGAGATATTAGATAAAGAAAGGAAGGTCCAAGCTTTGAGAAGTATTGTCCAATTGCTTCATCCAATAAAGGTGATTGTCCCTACGGGACCATGCCTTACAATGATCGTCATTTCTTTGGTGACTCTTTCATTGTATCGTCAAAACGAAGATGACAATGCAACACTACCTGAAGAGATACATTTGAGTGGATTTTCTCTTATTTGATCCCTTTATCACTTAACCCCATACATGCATTACTCCGTGAACAAACCCCGAATCAAAACGGTCACAATATTAGCAAGATTCAATCTTAAGAGCAACATCACCTTTTTTTTCTATTTGTTTTGCACTTCATATAATGAATAACCTCAAATGGCACAAGAGTATTATCACGGATTGATCGACCTTTGATAAAAGATGACCTCAAATCATATTGTTAGCCACTTATCGAAGAGTGTTAATCAACGTAGTTATTATTGTTTTTAATAAAGATATTTCAGCTAGTACTAAAACAAATATATGCCATTTAGATCGACATAAAACATAAAGCATGTCTTTTTCATTGTAAAAAAAATAAAAAGGTATTTCAGATAGATAATTCTTAAAGTACTTCTCCCATGTAAACATAATGTAAAAGCAAAAACCAAAACGTAGTCATTTTATGTTTTTCATATGAATGCCACTAATCATGCCGATTCCATATAAATTTAGAGGAATTTATATAAATTTTAACCAATAAAAAAAAGTGTGTGAAAAATATATGTTAAAGAGATTATTGCTAATACTATTCATCATTTTACTATCTGAATAAGTCATTGTACACAACACTGTGATTCCAATATAAAGCGTTACATTTTCCCAGCAACCAGATCACAAAATACAATGCCTCAAGTTGCATACATGATCCACTGATAACCTAAGTAGGAGACAAATATGTTTGACCTTGGAAGCTTGTATAAAAAAAGAATCAAAACCCAAGCAAACTGCACATAAATAATCCTACCCTAGTGCACAGCTTAAAACTTTTAAAATACTACTAAATTGACAAGGTACCCTAAAACATGACTACAAACACCAACTATAATTTGAAGACCCTTAAAAAACACACACCATAAAATTCATGACTCAAATTTAGTATTTCTCAATATCAACAAGGGAAGTTTACAATCTACCTCCAGACCATCTTCAACAACTACAATAAAAGTATCCATTTTTCCTAGCCAAACAACCCTCTTGGTAAGAATCAAAGTCAGCCTCAAGATTCCACTTTGTATGCGTACAATATAACCTCAAACCAAAATCATCGTCCCCCTAATAGAATTAATTTGCAACAGAAATAAAAATGAGAAAGATATATGCACACAATATTAATTTGACATAATAGTGAAATCAAAAGCACAAAGCAGTCTATAATAAGGCACTCATAGAAAAAGGTACTTCAACGTCACCAATGTCCTGATTAAGACATGGAAAAGGTGGAGAAAAAAATTCCTTGAACAAAACTTCACACACAAATTCCTCCCAAACTATCCATTTCCAGCATGAAATAATCTGAGAACATGTGACAATTCAATTCCATTTGCTGTCAAGCTATTTCAACTTTTCTCAGCTTGCATACAACTCAAAAGTATGGAAACAAAACAACATACCTCCTCTCTTCTATTCTCTCTGAATACTTTGCTGAGGCTGGAGTTCTACTTGCTGAAATCACACACGAAGCATTAAGTTACGTGTTTATACTCATCCCTCACCCATGAAAATATATTCACCCCCTCTCCCAAGAAAGTCCAGCTCAGGCATTACCTATTGTAGTCATGCAGCATAGCCTCCCTTTTCAAACACTTCTAATATTAACATATTAGCTGTTTTATCTACGTTTGAAATCACTACGGCATGCAACTTTCCAATGTGGTGAGTATAGTCTTCAATGATTATCATTTTTTGTTCGGTGTTTGAAGGCATTAACTTCAAAATTAGAAACGATAACAGCAAGTTTCTGAATATTCATTTAGGCTATGATAATCGGAATCTCTGCTAACGTGTTTTATCAATTGGAAAAGGGCTCAAAAGTCTTGTCTTTAAACAATAATCTAGACTAACAGCAGCAGAAACAAAAATTATAAGATTCTCAGACACATAAATAGTTCCATCCCGGGCATACGCTAATAAGCTTTCAAAGTTCAGTTCAAGAAGTGGTCCAGCGCTTAGGATTGCAAGACCTGCAACACGGTTTTGTTTCAGTGTTATGTTAACTTAGACTATGACGACACAACAAAGCATTCAACCCACAAAAGAAATGAAGGAAAATTTCAGGTTATTTAACCTTAGAGCAAAGTGAGTTGATTACCTTTAACAACAGCAAAAGCTGCTGCAACCCCAGTCTTAAGCTGAGCATCATCCAAGTTTGTCCTTACGGTGTATCGAAAAGTCACTCCAAACAATGCACAACATACGAAATTGATTGCCACAGAGAGAAGCAGCTGAGTGGTGTTGGTGGCCTGAGTGAAGCATATGGGGAGCCCTGAGAAAGTGCCAACAAGGGCAGAGATAGATGCTGCTTTTACAGACTCCAATCTCTCTTCATCCCGATCAACTTGTTCGCTTTTCATCCCCATGAATGCACCCCCTTCTTCAGCACGCAACAAAGAGCGTTCGGCTTCCTCAAGCATAGCTTTTGCCTCTGAAATTTCTCTTTGACTTTCTGCAATCTTCAAACTCCAACAATTTTTATTAGTAATGACACAAGTGAAGCAATCAAAGTTTTCTTTGTTGACAAATAAAAATACTTAATTTTATTAATCACTCCGAAACGTACCTGGAAAGCATTTCCTTCAAGTTGTTGAATGTAATCCTTATACTGTTTAAGAGCGAGTTCTTGTTTCTGAATGAAAGCAAGTTGTGTCTTAGCAATCTCAACTCTCTGTGAAGCTTTTTCTAAATTATCGAATAAACCTTTGTTCTCTTCTCTTCTTAAGAGTTCTTCAACTTGTTCACCCATCATTCCAGAAAGACCATCCTTCAAATCGTTGTTCTCCTCTGAGTTCTTCTTGCTGCTGCACCGGCATTTGAATGTTTTTCGAAATGTTTTAATTAACAAAGGAGATTGTGAATGAGGAATCGTAAATCTAATAATGGAAGTAGAAGTCATCATAACCATTCTTCTTTCTTATCCTCCGCAGCGTGGGTGGACTGGGAAGAGGCCAAGGGATACATATATTTCTCTCACCAAATAGTCCTGCCATATCGTTGTCACAGATATGATATGAGGTGTCACAAATACCAAAGTGAAACTAAAAAATTGTCATTTAGTCCTGAACCAATAATCAATATCTCCAAATTGAATCTCAAATTTATGAATCCATAAATCTCAAATCCCTAAATGTCATCTAAATTCTCTCTTTTGTTCGAAATCAATCTTCCATTAAACATCAACTTACTATTAGGTCCTTGACTGTGCATGCTTAGGGGATGTATTGGATTATGATTTTAAAAGACTATTTTGACAAAAAAAAAAATCTTGAAGATTTTAAAGATTGTGTAGGAATGTTTTAACTTTCGAGATTTTTGTAAAAGACTTATAAGATTTGAAGGAATTTTAACTCATTGACTTTTAAGATTTGAAAGTACTTTGTGAGAATTCGTAAGATTTGAAATGACTCCACCAAATTTTAACGTAGATGACATAAGATATTAAAAAATCAAAGGTATGCATGATAAAAAAAATAAATAAAAGATACAATTTACAATTACAATTTTCATGAGATTGACTACTATAATAATAAAATCAATTTTTTTTTTATAACAGTAAAATCAAAACTTATTCCTTGAAATAAACGTATTGATACAAATAGAATAAATATTAGTAACGTGATCTTGATGGTGCTTTCCGTCTTCTCTCCGGTGGCTGTGGTTTACACCGGTTTTCTTTCCGCCGGTTATGTGTGGATCTGTGTTGTCGGAAGGGTTAATCTGGATTTGCTCTTTGCGGATCTGGATTGTTGATGGGTTTCAGTTTGTTCTTTTTGTTTTAAGCTTTGTTGCAGCTGCCGTGGTTACTACTGATATTGCTACAGGTTGGTTTGCAACAGTCTTATGTGGCTAGAAATGGCCTTGCTCCCTCACTGTTATATGATCATGGATGTGCTTCGTAACAGGTCTTTTAGGCTAGAAATGGTCATGTACTGTTGTCCGCTATTGCTCGAATGGTGGGTGCGGGTGTACCGCGTTGGCGGAGCTTGTGGTGCTCAAACTCGTTGATTGATCATCCCTCGATTTGGCTTTCAACTATTGGATTTGGCTAGAAATGGTCGTGAAGTATGTCGTAGCATAGTGGGGTGTAGGTGTGAGGTTTTGTATCCGTGTTGGCGGTCGAATTTCTCACCTTCACGAAGTTTGGCATCGTATAACATGGGGGAGGTTTCAAAATCCTCATCAGTTTTTGATGTTGGACTGTTTGGCTCGAAAGAGACGTTATGGATCCACTTTGTGTTGACGGTTAGTCCATACACCGCACATTAGACATTCACCGGTGTTGTTTTTATTTCTTTGTATCACCCGATTGGATTAACCTACACTTTGTGTGGATTGACTGGGTTAGGTTTATGTCCCCCCAGTTTTTTTTAAATTATTTTTTACTTTTTTTAATAATATATGCGAGCACCTGATATTGACTGGAATCTCCAAGACATTCCAACTATGTTGGATTGTCTTCTATTCCTTTTTTATGTTCGGACTCTTGCCTAAAAAAAAAAAAATCTTGAATTAAAAAAATAAAATATAATGTCTTTTGTTTATATAAAAATTTAAATATTTCATAAACTAATTGAAAATATTGTTGGAAAATTCGAAGTTCTATTAACGAATCGTATTGCACAGTATTAAGTTGAAAATATTACATAAACTAAAAATATTGTTTGAAATACGAAATTATATTAATTAATCCTATTACAAAGTATAAATTTCAAAATATATAAAAATAAAAATAAAAACACATTTTTATATAGAAAACAACCTACATTATACCCCCATAACAGGTCTAAAGAACTCTTATCAAAAACAAAATACTATACATGTATGTGTTCAACAACGACAACTCCTTCGTTAAGAAATAAAAATGGAGTGAACCACGAAAAATTAAAATCTAAAGAAAAAAAAATATGACATAATGACGCTAGAAGGAAAAAAAAAGTGAAAGAGGATGTCAACAGTGGTGAAATGGGAGTAAAAAGAGTCTCAAGAAATCTCATGTGTTTATATGAGATTGTTAGTTTTAAAATTTTCAACTAAAAAGTCTCACAGAATCCGTTATAGCAAGGAATCCATTGAAATCTATACATTTTTGAATACCAAGAGATAGTTTTTAAGTTGAGAAAAATCTTGATTGAATACTACCGTATTTTGTTGGACTCTTTAAAAAATCTTGAAAATCCTTATTGAATACCACCAAAATTATTTCTAATCATTTAAAATCTTAATTGAATACCTCGAATTTTTTTTATAACTTAAAAGTCTTTTAAAATCCCAATTGAATACACCCCCGTTACTATCAGTTGGATCCCTGACAGAAAACACAAAATTTCACTAAAGTCAGTGGTATTTTGTTAGTTTAAAATGCTAGCTACTCACAACACTAATGTAGATAAGTTAAATTCCAAAGTATACATCGAACATAACAGTAAATAACAGTAAGATCCCTTGTATATGTTGTTAGTTCAACAAGAGTTCTGCTCTTTACTCAAATGGTTTCGCTCATTCCCAAGTGAAATTCCATTTTTACCCTTACGTAAGTTAACTCACGCCAGTTATAATGTTAGCGTGACTTAAGTCACGCTACGTTACTTAAGTCATTTATCAGCAACACAACAATCCACATCTCCAACTTCTGCAAAACACAAAAATTCTACCCCAAAATTCGAAATTCATCATTCTTGCGCCATTCAAACCAAATTTCGTCCACAATATCAAGTAAGTGATTATTATACTACTTCTTGCGCCATTCTTTGCATTATTTTGGTTCAATTTTTTGTAGAAATTGAACATTTTTAGGCTTTTTAAAATTTTGCTTGCATGTTTGTTTTGATGATTGTTAGTGACGAATTAACTTAGGAATTGTTGTTTAGGGTACAATGTGGTAGTTTAGGGTTTAGAAATTGTTAGATTACATAGTTGTTTGAAAATTGCACACTACGTGTTCGGTAAAATGCCTCAATGATTCTTTTTTGTTTTTTTGGATTGTTGATGATGTAATTAGTTAGAATTGTGTTTCTTAATGTTGATTATAGTTAATTTGACTGCAATGTGGTAGTTTATGGATTTAAATGACATTGTCGACATTATAGTGTTGTTGTTGTATTATTAAAGATGACATTGTCAAATTTTAAGTCTGCGGGAAAATGTGTTAAAGATTTTGTGCAGATATATCTGAGCAGGAGAGGACTGACCGATTTAGGGCAGGGAGGTCTGCCCCTACTGGTAGTTTACGGAGGGAGAAGGATGCACTACGCCCTCCTCCTGGCCGAGGTCGAGGTCGAAGGAGAGTGGGGGACACGAGACTTGCTTCTGTTGATGCTGCAGGGGGATCGACGTCACAGACGGGTCCATCCCAGATTACGGACCCGCCACAATACCAGCATGAGCAACATTATCAGGAGCAGGCGTATGAGGCGCAGACGTACTAGATTATAGTGTGTTTGACCATCTGCAGGTTCCACGGAGGAGGTCTAGGAGTCATAGTCCACAGGAGCAGCAGTAGTGTCTTATTTTATGACTTGTTTTTATGACTTTTTAGATATTTGTAGTATTTTCCTGACATTTTGGTTGCACTAAATTTACATTTGCGCGGTTTCGCTTATTTATGACATTTGCGTTATTTTTCGTTAATATTGTGTATCTAAATTATGAATGAATGAATGGATGTGTTCTAAATTATGAGTTTTGGTTGAATGAATGAATAGTTGTTCCTATGTATGAACAAATGCAGGAATGAAGCTAAACAGGGAACAAGGCATGCTACTGTCTGTCTGTTTTAGTGCGCACAGAACCAGCGTGAGTTAACTTATGCTCGTGTTAACATTAGCGTGACTTAAGTCATGCTACGTGACTTAAGTCACATGGCAGTTTGTACTAACGTAACGTAAGTCACGTAAGGGTAAAAGGAGAATTTCACTTGGGAATGAGCAAAAGTGTTTGGGTAAAGAGCAGAACTTGTTCAACAATCCAATGGAAAGAATGAGGCCAGTTATTTCAAGACTTGAAAAATCAACCATTTTTATAGTTACAGTATCAAGTCGAACATAACACAATGACTTTGATCAAAATTAAAGTCTAGACCCCAATGCCTAAACTACATATGAATCACAAATTGGAAACATTTATGATATGTTTGGTACAATGGTGGGAAGGGTGAAAACGTACGTCTGGCATGAAGCTAGAATTCTAAGTGTGTGTTTGGTTCTGCGATGACTAAAATTGAGTTTGATTGAATTAATTTTACATAATTGATTTTGAGTAAAAGTGAATTGAGTGTAAAGTGATTTATGTTTGGATAGATTCACAACAGAAGTCATTTGTACAAAAAATGTTGTTTGGACACTTTGTGTCAAAATTACATTTGAATGTGTAAATGACTAAAATAGGTTTTTATATGTGTTTATATATTTTGATAAGTAAAACCGCATGTGCATGGTTCTACCGAAGTAGTAAAAAGAGAGTATCGTTTCAACATGGAGTTGTTTAATTTAATTAGCTTTTATTGGTGATTAGAAGAAGAGTTTCAGTTGAAAAAGGTTTGATTTTTACGGTTGAAAATAATAATAAAAAGGTGCCTTGGGATTATTGGTTCATCTTACTGACAAACCCTTCACAAACCAAACCCTAAACCTAAACTTTATATTGGACCTACTTTTTAAAGACAAGTTTCTCTTAAGCCTATTACATCTCCTTTCGGTTTCAGTGAGTGTGTTCCTCTAGCAACCACGCCTATTCTCATGGTTGATTGCTATTAGAATCCTTGAAGAACGAAACTTTATTTGTCTCAAGGTTTGCTAGACTATTCTCATGTTTCGCAATCCTTGTCTAATTTCACTTGTTCCAATATCAAAACTTCTTCTTTCAATGCTTCGCTTTGATATTTGTGATGATGAATTAACAAATACTAACCCTCCGTTGTCACTTTATGAGTTTGGTATTTGTTAATTCATTATAAAAACGGTGAAATTAGATTAGAAAGTAGATTTATAAAAAATTAGGGTTCGAGGCTTGGTTTGATTAGGATTAGGTCATTAGACTCATCCAACAATCCCAAGACAAGAAGAGTCTACTCACTCATGTTCATCGTAGACATAGAAGAGAAGAAGAAGAACATAAATAAAATAACAAGAAAATAAAAGAAAGAACTTTTATTAAAGAAAACAATTATCACTATTGAATTCCAAGAACAAAAGATGGTTTTACAAACTAGATGACTGCTATATTTATAGTCTAACATTGACTTGAGTCCCAAGAATTAAATCACTACAGTGTTGCACAAGAAACCATGGGCTCTAGGTCAGAAATACTAAAATAGGCAGTTTGTCGAACAAGCAAAAGTAGCAAAAGGGTAATATGAGGCGCTTCTATGCTATATTTTGGTACAAGATCTTCAATTTCTTTGCACAAAATATTTTTGTATAAGATCTTCATATTTTTTGCATGAATCAGCTCCAATTCTCTTTTCTTTTGCTCCAAGACTCAATCTTTTGAATATTTTTGTTCCTAAAATAAAATAACTTGCAATTGAAGTAAAATAGCTCTAAAAGGAAATAAAAACATATTAAATCTAAATAAAATATACTCAAATATTATATTAAAATAACTAATTATCGACTCATTATTGAGTCATCATATTTGTGGATCAATTTCTAATTATGTTTTAGATAATTATTTATATATATGGTACAATTATTTGAAATAATGTTTCTTTAATTATTAAAAAAAGAACAAATTTTACTGAAATATTTAGCCAACTTTTTATTCAATTTTTCTTTCATTTCTATTAAATAATGCATTGTAATGTGACACACTCTAAGTAAAAAAAAAAATTATAACTTACTTAAAAATAAAATCAAATATAACTCGGTGAGTGAATCAATCACAACTGTGCAGATAGTCTAGCCAACTTAGGTTTGGGGTCTGATGGCTTTTTGTGGTGGCAAGATGCACCAAACATTATTAGGCAGGATCTGGTTAAAAATATGTTGGGAATGCCCAACTACAGGTTCACAACCTTTTGAAAGGGTTTGGGTTATATCCCACTTTTCTTCCATGTATGCTTTCTTTTGTTTTAATGAATTTGGGTAGCCTTTTGCTACTCTTTGCCTAAAAAAAAAAAAAAAAAATATAATTAAAAAAAATAAAAC
>Ga0228710_1000505_pt1 | contig 49861 bp, 28 predicted proteins | sample MedpolnodulmetaG_FD_177995 | JGI IMG/M metagenome (GOLD analysis project Ga0228710, IMG submission 177995) | Root nodule microbial communities from Medicago polymorpha collected in Santa Monica, California, United States - pink nodules | ecosystem: Host-associated > Plants > Roots > Nodule... | reverse complement strand
TTAGAATCCGCAACCCAAATCCGAGAATACGTACGAGTAGGTTGATGAAGTTTAATCCCAACATACTTATTTCCCTGTTAACTCTCATCCCATTTATAACTTCTTAGTTTGATAGTGTATGAAACAAAATACCCGACAGCTCAGAACGATATTGATTGTTGAACGGCTTAGAATATCGCACCAGTTCCTGTGGAGACGATAACATAAATACTTACTTTTGTTGCTGTAACAATCACGACTCGGATTAAAGGTTGGATTTGGATCCAAAATTTGGCTTGACTCAATGCATTAACTTGTCCATGCTCAAGGCAAACATGTTGAAACTTTATTACAAAGGTTGCCTTTATGTAATATATTTTTTGGGTCATGTTATCTTGTGTCCTTAGGGCATAAGTTAAGGAGCTTAAAATAGAAATTAAAAATAAATTTTATATTGAAAACATAACTTTTGCAACTTTTAAGATATTGAATGCACAAGTTTCAAGAAAAGTTTTCTATATTTGGTTTCTTAACTTATGCCCCCAAGGGCATAAGTTAACATTTCCCATATTTTTTTTAATAAGCACTCACCCCTCATTCTTTTCTCAATAAATTCCAACTCTTAGATAGTCGGAAATTACAAGTGAAGTGGAATTAAAAATTTATCGAGACTCCCACCAGTTTAAATTTTATTCACGGTAAATTAAGAAGTTGTTCTACAATTATGCACAAAGAATATCCAATTTTAAAAAATAAAATAAAACAAAAATATAAAAGTCAATTTTAATCAACTTGTATACTCCCTCCAGTCTTATTTATAAGAAAAAGTTGATATTTTAGATCCATTGAGTAATTAATGTATTTGATATAAAATATATATCAAATACATCATTTATGCAATGAATCAAAAAAGTTAAATGTTTTTTATAAATAGGACCGGAGGGAGTAGTTTGATGGAAAAAAAACTACTTGTATAATCTAGTTTAGCCATTTTTTTTATGAAATTGAAGAATTAATGATGCCCTATCCGATTACTACTACGATTAAATGAAGTAAATTTACATGTATAGACTAGGTCAACAACTTTTTTTTTTCTTTCAAGTTTATTTCAACCGTTAATATTTTTTTTCAAATTTATTAAATAATTGATATATTTGATTATTTTATAGATCATATTATTCTTAAAAAAACATAAAAAAAATTAAAAAAGAAAATCTCGATAAAATAAAGTAAATTAAATTTACTGTGAGTGACAAAGACAAAACAAGCTTTTGACTGTACTATTAATTTCACCTTTTAAATTTGGTAGCACTTACTTATTCCAACCAAACTCCAAACGTTATTGTCGAGACGAGACAACACAGACAAGACACACCACCACAGTACAGCTACTACATCATCTCTCTCTCTCTCTCTCTCTCTCTCTTGTGACCGTTAACCATGGCAGACTATGAAAACCACCACCACCATCAACAGCAACAACAACAAGTAGTTTCTCGTGAAACAGCTTTCCAAGCATTGAACACAATCATCCAGCTCCATTTCGAGAAAACCCTCGAGAAGAAACGTGCCATAGACCTTCAAAAGAAGGAACTTCACAAGCTTTTCCAAATCTTCTTCATCTTCCTCAGCTTAGTTTTCATGGCACAATCAATGTCACCACGTCTTCAATGTCGCCATTGTTGGATCCCAATCACACTTCTCTCCATGGCTCATCTCATCTTCTATGTGTCTGTAGCACAGACTCTTAGATGTATTAATGGATTCAAGTATCAAAGAAGGTGTCATAAGCTTACACTTGGTTTGGCTACTGAGAAGCTTAGGGATATGAAGATGAGGTTGAGTGGTGGTGGTGATTATGATACTATTGGTGATGAAGAGTTTGAGATTCATTATCAAGAACCTCCTGAGAGTTATTTTGGTAAGTTTAAGAGAAATTGGGCTCTTCATTTTGGGTTCTTGATCTTGATCTATGGTTTCATGATCTCTTCTTCTGTTGTTCTTCTATGTTTTTGAGGTTGGGATTTTGGGTTGTTTTAGTTCAAGTTAAATGCTTTGTAATGTAATACTACTACACTAGTATCTATCAGATTTTTGTTAAGAGAGAAAGAGGTCCAATTGATTGTAGCATTAGCTTGTTTTTGTTCGTATTTATAAAACCGTATGATTTGAATTCATTTCAACTTATTCAAGTGTCCATTCTGAAATGAAAGTTTCTCTTATTCAATCTTTTTAACAGTCATTTTCCAACAAAGGGGCGAGATGCAATAAGCCAATGTATTAAGAGAAGAAAACATATTAAGAAACACTTTTATTTCAATAAGCAAACTATCACATCATTTAATCTTTCACTATCCACATGCCATAGCTAATTTGGTTTGGTATATTTACGCCAAAAACTTATCTCAATAAGCAGATTATAATGATATAATCCCATTCAATGGGAGCAGATAATTAAATTTACATTAAAAAAATGTGCTTTTCTGACTGAAACATCTTCACTACTCTTCCGGTTAGAGTGAACACCTAACGTTACATAAATAGAAGCAAAAATCTTGACTTTTTATTGTGAATAAAATACAACCAATTGAATTTGAGATGCCATACTACTGCCTCCTAAGCTGGGGAGAGAGCATTGCATAATGTCTTGTATGCATTTACACACAGTTTGAATTTTTCTTCAGCCATTGCCTGCAATCACGGAAAAGGCTAAGTGAGACATAAGATCGGAAAGGCATATGTAACATTAGTGCATACATACATACAACCAAAAAGGAGGGATGGAGAGAGAGGTGGCTTTTATGGTGCACCTAGTTTTATATGTAACCAGTTTTTTTAAATATTAGCTATTGCGGTGATTAGCGCTATAGCATAGCAGAATTCGAACAAATCACTATTATTCTTTGATATGCCATTCAAGATAAAGTGTTGTAAAAAAGTGGTGTTAAAGCACTGCAGCACATCAGAATTTGAGCAAACAACTATTATATGCGATTCATAATTGACAACACTGTAAATAACATCCTTCCAATTTCTTTTTGTTTTAAGCATTTATTTAAGAGGCGGATAGGCCAAACAAATATTTAAAAGTAACCTGTGAAGGGCCTTGATGCTTATCAGGATGCCATTTTAAAGCCGATAAACGAAAACTGCAAGGACAATAAAGAGCTATCACCGGTTTGTAATGTGTGTATGATATTGTGTAAGACCTTGCACTAAACAGGAAACCTAAATCACTTACGCAATTTTAACATCTTCTATCTTTAATGGACCTGTTGGAGGCAAACCAAGAATAGTTCTATCAGAACTTGATCCTACACGGTATGAATCATCATCTTTATCATTACCATCATCCTCATCATCACTTGCACTTTTCCACTTGTTTGTGTTTGTCTTATTTGTATGTTCCCTCCATTCAAACCCGTATGTGGAATGTTTAGAAGAAGATCCATTCGTATTGCAGAAGGACCAGGTATAACTTCGGCTACCAAATGTTGCGTGAAATATCTGTTCAGGTTGGCCATCAGGTTCTTCTTCACAAAAACTTTGTCTTCTGATTTTTCCTGTACAGTGGAGATCAACAATTAGGGAAGTGAACAAAATTTAAGAAACATTTACCGTGTGTTTGGTGGTAGATTACACTAGACACAGATGTGACTTTGGAGAAGTGGCTACATTGTAGCTTTCACGTTACTTGTAAACTACAAAATTAACACTAATGACGTGATTTTAGAATCATGGGCGCGGAACCAAATGAGCAATCAGTGGAACAAGGAAGTTGCAGCAGCATAACTAAACATTTTTAATTCATGTTATTAATTACTAGTCTAGAATGCACGGATAGTAAAGTATGTGGTCACTAAAATGTGTACAGAAATCGTAATTAAAATTTAACTCTAATGATTGCACTCCAAAGCTTATATATTTCGCTGGAAGTGTGCTTTCAGAACTTCCAGAATATGAATTAACAAGGAATTTGTCGCAATGCCTGGGGTTTTTGTAATGTTTCAAAATCTCATTGGAGTTTTATTTATGCAATTTCATCAATATAATTTGCTACAAGATCCTCAACTTATAACCAGAAATGGAAATTTTAACCAATACAGACAAGTGATCGGCGTTGAGAAAGGAAAAAGTGAAAAAGAAAGTGTGAATTGAAAGGAACTCACGTTTATTTTTCTTTTGTGGTTTTCCACCAAACCGTTGACCAGACTTTGGTTGACCTTTATTGGAATAGCTATTTGAACGACCATCAGAGTTACCATCGAGCTTCCAATTTGTTTTTTTGTCCTAGGGGAAATGTACAACACTAAACATTGATATTGCAATTTTTTGACAGTAATTCTAATATATAAAATATAACACAGTATGAGGTGTTAGGTGCATGTAAAAATAATATCCAAATGCCTGAAAAAGGACAAATTGCAATTTTTTCAGATAAAAATGAGTTCATGAGCATCTCTACGATTGATCGTGGGAGGACATAAATCTGCAGCCACTCAGCATGTATCTCTTAGTTTTAAATTATTGCAGCTATTGGGAAAAATTGTAGTATTATTTCATGCTTGTAGCGTAATTGTTGGCGCGCAGACACAAGATAATGCATTATGCACATGTCTTCTTTATTCTGTTCACAATTTCCCATCCTACATTTGTTATCTATGAATATGGGCAATGCTGACAAATTCATGGTCAAAACCCTATCTAGATAGTGCAAAAGTATTATCTAAAAAGGGGCTATTTTTGCATCTGCAGTCCATGACAATTTAATTCACAAACTTTTCCCACATTATCCATAGAAATTAAGCTATCATTGCAACAACAGAGAATAAAATAAAAGATGATAATATTAAGAGACAAAGTTTCCTGGTGGATAGAAAGCATACCTCAAATGAAAATCTTGCAGATCCACCACTGTAAAGGAGATGTTTAAGAGCTTTTTTTGCATCAGCACGCTTTTGACGAGTAACAAACCTGATGTGGTCCTGAAATTGATATTTCCAGCATCACTGAAGAACAGTATATATAACTATGTGGATTTCAACTAAGGTAGGTTTTCCCCACAAGAGTTGCATAAAGAGCAATGAACAATGAATTATATTGGTCCTAAGCTGCATGCGAAACAAATTCCTATCCAAACTCTTCACGACTCCCAACGGAGATTGGAGATCATAGTTCAAAATTGCTTGAGCTTGAAATTTGACCATTGGTGTGCAATCCAGTCTAATACATACAAAACTAAGGGGGGGTTTTGTTTCAAATTCTATCATCGTATTTCTCTTGTATTAATTAGGGCTTGAACCCCATTCTATACAAAGGGAAATTGCGTTTTCAATGCATACTGTAAGGTGCAGAAAATCTTCACCTTACATAAATAGTTTAACAGGTTCAACTTAACTCAGGTGATATCAATGGTGAATCTGTATAAAGGCGCACAACTGGAAATCCCCGGGTTAATCTATCCAATTATAAATTGATGCAATTGATTAACTTGTTCTGATTTAAGATATGATCTTACTAGAAAAAAAATTCATAAGACCTTTGATTCACATGCTACCGGTCACAATATTGAAGAATCACAAGAAAACAGTGCATATTTACTATTTATAAGTAGACTTCAAAAATAATTAACCATACGCTGCTAGAAGCATAGAATAATAGAATCTATACATTGGCACAAAACATTTTCTCCAATTCGGAATGCATCGAGGCTGTGAAGTTGAGGTGCGATGCAAATATGACAACCAATATATCAATGGAGACAACTTAAAATAACAATGATACACTTCCCATAATTTAGACTAGGTGATTGCTTTAAAACATGTAAAATACTTCATTATTCTTATTTTGTTTCATAAATTGCTTGTACTTAACAACCACGATACATAAACAAATCAGAAACATGTCCTACGTCACCAACAGAAAATGAAGCTAAATATTCATGTTTCTCCTTCTAAAGCTAAATGCTATAGGGCATACATACCTTAGATGGTTGCTGCTGTCCTTTTCTTGTATCCTGCAAGGAACAAAAACAACATTTCATTAATTTCCACACTTTCTCATATCATAGCTGGTAACAAATCCTGAAAATTGAGAAACATGACAATCAATTTCCGGTGGCAAGTAACATTTAATCTCAGAAATGGAACATAGTTCCAATACACAAATTAACAAAAAAAAAACTCACGGGGTTGCTGTTCCATTTGTGACAGGAACAAGGAGTGGAATGAAAAGCAGAGAAATGAGAAACGGATGGAATTATGTGATTCTTCATCGACAAAATGTTTCGCCATCGTGCTATTTGCATATCTACGAATATCAAAAAAGCGTTTCCAATTTCCTATGAATCAATGTTCGAAGAAATCTAGATGCTTATACGAGGATGTGGTTTAAGGAGAACGGTGTTGGGGTGGACTAAGGTAAACACCACAAGCACGCCGAGGGTGTCTTCTCTCTTTTTCTGGTTCCCCTCGATCATAGGAAAACCATGGGCCTCAATGTTATTGTTAATATTATATTGCTACCTACACCACCAATTTTACTACTCATACACATTCCCTTTTCTTTTTTTTGATAGGCCAAGAGCAAAATGACATCAAAAAGAATAGTGTCCAACTAAGTTGGAAACACTAATCTTATTTTCAATTACTCATATATATTATTAAAAAAAAAAAGATACATAAAAACTTGGGGGACATAAGACCTGACTCAGTCAACAACCCTAGCGGGAAAAACAAAAGAAACAAAAAACAAAAAATCCACAAAGTGGATCCAACCCTAAACAATTCCAACAATTAAGCGCAGGTCTAAAATTTGGCAAATGAATTGATCGTCAACACGAAATTGGATCACGTACCATCAACTCCCTGCAACAACGATAGCAAGCATCAATGACTCTTTCGAGTCCATACAGTCCCATATCAATCAGCAAGATTACTGAGATAACCCGAGAAGGGCGTAAGAACCAAAAGCCCCTGCAACAAAAGCAGCAGCTTTACCGACCCTTTCGAGCCTAAACCAAGCAAGAAATATCTTCATTAAAACCGATCCCAAGTTTTGAAACTGGACATTGAATCCGCCCGCCAACACGGTTGCAAATCCATCAGTCCACTACTCACCGCGAAGAACATCGACAACAATAAGTTTTAACGGCCTCCTGAATTAACCATCCAGAAGAAAGGCCACGCTCTTTCGAGCTAACAATCCAAAGTGAATATTTGTCCAAGACATCAAAGCACATTCAAATTAATTATAGAACCGAACCAAGAGAACCAGAGACAAGTTTGAGTAAAATCAAATTGTCTTTTAAACGATGAATGGTGTACGAACCAACCGCCAACACGGATAGGTTCACGAACCAACAACCCCCGCAACAAATCAGCGCGAGCACTAACAGCCCTTTCGAGCCCCTCGAACCTCAAGCAGAGATTAGTAGAAACCACCCCAACCAAGAGGCGATGACACCGCTACCCACCAGAGCTACCCCAAGCCATAATAGATCCATCAACCGATGGTAGGACAAAGTACGACAAGATCTGACGAAAAAGAGCTTGCAAACCGCCGGACCGGATCTGAGGATAGATTATCTAGAACATAGGACAATTGTACATGAGGAGAGGCGTCGGTGGTGCGGAGGGTGAACCTCGTTGCACCACCACACAATGAAGCTACATCGGAACAAAGGTTTTGGGGCGGGAAGGTTTGCTTTAGAGAGAGAGAAGGAAGGTTGGGGAAACGGCGGCGTTTGGCAGAAGGAGAAAAGGTAGGCACGTAAATCGCAGGAGCATCAACCTAGTTAATGTTTTTGACCTACACATTCCCTTTAATGTATGTCATATTACTTGAAAATATTTGTGTCCAAACTCGTCTCATGCTCATCACCACTACTCAAATGAATCTAAATTCTAATGTTTAAGAAAATACATTAAATGAGAAGTCTTAAATCAAAATGGAGATCGACGACGAGATTTTATAGGGGTTGGTTATTCTTAAACGATTTTAATTGACATACGTCATCAGAATAATGTTGTTTTACACTAACATCTTGTGAGAGAAAAAGTTGTACTATGAATCATTATTCTTGATTGACTTGCAAATGAAGTAATATTAGTTATTTATAGTGATTCAATGAGAGATCAAGATAAAATACTATGCTCTTCACCTCATAGGATGATAACTAACTTTTCTAAACATAAGGGAAGTAGTTATAACTGTTTTTCTAACTCAAAACTAGCCTAAGCTTCAATATCTTATGGTACAAGCAAGTGAGGTTTATGATGTTCTTCTTCCTTATCATGTAGCAAACTTGATTCCAATGCATTTGTGTCATGCTTCAATACATCTAATATAATATGAATCTTTTTATTTTGACATAGTATCACAACTTCTAAAATGTTAATTTTGACATAGTAAGTACGAGATTCGAGTAATAACGCGATCAAACGATTATTTTTATTAGATGTTAATTTAAAACTAATGTACTAATTATATTTATTGTTAAAATCATTTTGAAAATGTATTTAGAAATTAATCAATGAGCAAAAACCGGATAATTGATATCACGAAGCGAAATACACATATCAAGCGTTGAGAAGTAGTGATTTGAATGTAGGCCACAATATATTAAATGTTTATGGAATGCATATATAGGGTAATATTCACATTCATGTATACTTTCTTAAAATTTCTTTTAATCCAACAAACAATTTCCTCATAGCCTTCCCATTGGTAGCTGCTCATTTTAACCGGATGCCTGTTCCAAGTCTTGCGAGGCTTTTTGTGTTTCCTCTCTACTCTTTCCCCAAAGCACACTGTATAGTCCTATTACTAACATGAACCCACCTAAAATGCTGAAAAACAGCAAAAACATACAATCACCGAGTTAAATTGGTAATTTTAAAAAAGACATGGATATTCATATACTTTTTTTTATTGGTAACTTTGTACAATCTCAATCTCAATCTCAAAAGGGAAATTGAATTAACTAATGTGAAAAATAAAATAAAAAATTATAATTATAATTTGTGAATTAACAACCATAAATAAAGACAAAACTAGATACATGTTTCAAAATTTATTAGGAAGTGGACGGAATTACCTTCCCAAACTTATTATATCGCCCAACAGAATTACAGAGGAGAAGATTGTAATAATAAGAGCTAGTGGTGTTGACATGGCAAGAAACACAGGCCCTTTCTTCTCTATGACCCATGTCATTAAGTAATATCCGACCCCTGTCACAACAATTCCCTACCAACACAATTTGATTATGTGTCAGCCATGACTTTATTATAAAAATTAATAAATAATATTTGTAGTATATCAAATTGAGAGGATTACACAATAGGCTATAGCGAGGAGGCTGACGTTCCAACCCAATTTCCACTGTTCAATGTCCCTTTCTATGGCCAAGGCAATAGCTAAAGACTGAATTGAGCTTAATAAACATTGGAGAGTCGTAAAGATCAACTTTGAAGGGTAGTCTTTTAATACAAAAGCCTAATTAATCAATTGGAGAAATTTAGATGTAAGAGTTTTTTAACAAGTTAATTAATTAAAGGTTGAACCCTAATTAAAAGGAACAATTAAGATGCTTGCTTTTTTGACTTCCAATATTTCCTAGAAACACATGTAAATGACTAAAAAACCCAGCGGTAGTTAACTACCGTCGGTTTTCTAGTTATAAGTCAGCGGTAGTTAACTACCGCTGGAGGCATTTAAGTATTTTCCATGTGTTATTAGGATGTTTTTGATGTTAGAAAATCAATTTTCAACAATTAATTAAGGTTACCTGTAGCACCAACCATAGGCCCCAAAACGTGTTGCAGAGCAGCAAGAAGAAGCAACCTTTTATCCATGTACCAGATGGAGGAGAATGACTATGATCATGCTGTTTATGGTATCCTATAAGGTGATGATGATGACTTAAAAGTTTCAAATGAGGACCTTTATAAAAGGCAAGGGTAGCTGCACCACCCAAACATGCCACAATGCCTACCAACTTAGCAATCCCAGCTCCCGTCTTTATTCTCAAACTTTCAATCCTGAAATACCATGTGATAGATTGTTACATTCACGTTTTTTTTTTTAATAATGTTATTGATACAATCTTCATTGGAGAGTCATATAAGACGAGTTCTTCATTCTCAAGCAGATTTTCCTCGTGTCTATTTGGTAACGTTTGTAAAATAAAGTTTGAAGAAAATCACGGTATAAAATCACGTTAGCGTAGAAACTAGTATTTAGTGTTTTTGAAATTATGGAAAAACGTATTGAAAAGTGTGCAAACGTGCTTTTATGTGTTACAAACTAGAAATCAAACACACACTTCATAGATCAAACCTCAAATCATTTTTTTAAAGGTGATTGAGTCTATTACCACTAAGAATGACTAGTGTGAAATATGATTCCAAAATCTCCAACCATCCTTTCTTTTTAAGTACATATATCTCAAAATATGAAATGCATTGTTTGTCATTTGTAAAAGACGTGGATTCAAGAGTGTAATATTGTTTATAAACTACAGTTGATCTCAATTCCCATATGTGAGAATTTCGGTGCAATCAAATAAATAGAATCTTAATCTGATATATCTTCAATTGCCTCATAACCTTTTTCTTTTTCATCTTTTGGTGTCAATAATCACGATGATCCTTCATATTATATTTAAAGCATGTAGTATTTGTCCAGTAATTTTGTCTAAAATGCGACACATTTTCATTCATGATCTATACATAGTAAAACAACATATGATTCATGATTTTTCTAGTTGGTATTAAAAGAAGAGGGGTGGTGCGGTCCGAATCTAAATGATTCATATAAATTAATTAAGAAATGTGCAATAGCTCAAAACTGGAATCAAAATCAATTAAAGTTAGTTTTGACAAGAGATAGAATGGAAAAGCGTTCAATAAGCTATAATTGAATAAAATGGAAGGTATAATATGATATGTACCTAAGTAGGAGCGCTAAGAAGAAGGTGATAACTGGAAGACAGTTTGTGGAAGCAGCTGCCAAAGTTGGAGAGGTGTAAATCAGACCAACACCATTTAAATCCATGGCCATAGTAATCCTGAAATTTAATTAAAACACAACACCCCACTATGTTTAAATCATATATGTATACCTAATTAGTTAATGTCATGTAAATTAAGATGTAGACATGTATCCTCAAGGTCTGCCTATGGATAAGGCCACTAAGACAATCCGTTTTAGTTTCCTAAAAATAAAAAACAAAAATTAAATTGATTGATTTTTTTTTCCTTCAAGAAATCGATTGATTTTATTATCAATTTAAAAACGAAGTATTGAAAGAAATTGACTATATTAGTTTAATGAATTTTTTTTTTAAAAGTGAATGATTTTTTTTGTGAAAGGTGGTTTAGCGAGTGATTGTATATTGGAAAATGAAAACGTATGAAATACTAGGTATTCTAAAATAAGCTAAATTACATTGTTAGTCCTTTAAGTTGATATGTTGGTCTTTAAGTTTTTTTCGTATCACTTATCCCCTTTTAAGTTATTTAATTGTAACAAATTAGTCCAAGTATTTTTTGTAACACTTACGTTTTTAAGTTATTTAACTGTAATATTTAGGTTCTGAATAATTTACATTTTAAGTCTGAAAATTCTCAAATTGTTCCGATTAAATAACTTAAAGAATGTAATTGGTATGGAAAAAACTTAAAAGAACCGACTTGTCATAATTAATTAACTTAAAAGACCTGGGTGGTAAGAAAAAGACTTAAAGATCAATTTGTTACAATTAAATAACTTTCTAATGTAATTTAGCCTATAAAATAATGTCTCATATTAAAACTTTTCTTAGGCCCTAATACATGATTAGCCGATCTGTATAATAAAGTATAAACTTTAGTATTTGGATGTATATACCCGAAGAAAGAAAGAAGGAAAATCTTGCAGAAGGTCCTGAAAGACAAAGGGGGTGCAAGTTTCCTGCAGCAAAGAAATCAAATGGATGAAGATATATAAACTATTGATCAACCAAAGATGAGTATTTTTAATTCCACAATCACACACATACGTACCATTCAAAGATGAAAGCAAAAGGGATAAGGAATATGGTTGCTACTGCTTGTCTATAGAACACAAAGATGAAATTGTTGATGCCATGATCAAATGCAGCTTTTGAGAGTAGAAACATAGCTGCATATATAGTCTGTATCACAAACACAACCACATATGGGTTCATTCCTTTCATTATTACGTTTTTTCTTCTTGTTATCTTTGGCTTTGAGTTTGAGAGGAGAGATGTTTAACTTGAGACTTCATACAAATACTATCATATACGTAAACACGTCTTTATCCCAAAAAATAATAATTGTAATAAACACGTTTTTCTGTTCAAGGCAATGAAGACAACCACTGAGTGTGAATGAGAAGCTCATGATCATAAGCTGCTTTACATTTTTATTTGGGGCCTGAAACTTGTGACTCTTGCATACATATTCACTCAAGGCATTCCCAAAATGATATATATGCAAAAAAAAATCAATAGGTCATATATGTGTAGATCCAAAATTTGTAATACATTTGACTTTTTAGCTCTTTTATTACTTATATTTCTTTACAAACATACTTTTAATATGTTGCATTACATCTTTTTATGCAATTTGTAATACATATTATTATGGTTATGATGAAAACATAAATTAATTATCTTGATCGAAGAGTAAATTTGTACATGCAACATTAACAATTGTCAACAAATTTAGGGTCTGTTTGGTAAGACCAAAAAATGACTTTATAGTAAATAGCGAATAACTTATAAACTCATTTGACCAAAAAAGTTTTGTTTGGTAATGTTTTTTCACCATGAGCTTATAGCTTATTTCACGAGCTTATAAACTATTTTTCAGACGCTATTCCAAGTAGCGTTTGAGCTTATAGCTTATCATCTTTTCTTCCAATTTTACCCTTATTATTTTATCTAAAATCTATTTTTATCCTTATAACTTAAATTAAAATAGTTATTATGTAATAAATATCAATTATTATTCCATTGTATTTTTTTAGGGAATGCCTTCCGCAGCTTCCTTTAGTTATTTTTATGAAACATACACATTTCATTTTTTTTAAGGAAAAATTTTTTTTCTATTTTTTTTTTTTTTACGAGAATACTTTTTTTTTTTTTTTTTGTGTTTTGTGGTAGAATTTTTAACTAGTCTTTTTGTTACACTATGCCTTTCGTTGTCAGTAATAATTCAATATAAAAATAATGCATATAATAATAATAAATAAATTAATAATAGCTTTGAGTAATTGTGGTTGCAAAAGTGAAGGGTCAGTTGATTTGAGCTATGTATAAAGAATTAAAGAACATGGTTCAAACCCAAACAAAGGATAAAAAAAATCTAACTCCTAACATTTTTTTTTTTAGAGAATCTAACTACTAACATATATCATTCAAAAAATATTATTTTATAAAGTATAAATACTCAAATCAAATAAATATAAAAATTACTAACTTATAATATAAATGGTATATTAAATTAATAAATTTAAATTACTAACTTTTAAATACTTAAATATTAATTCATATTCCTTAAAAAAATAATATTAATTCATATAAATTTTAGTATGAATTAAGAATGTCTTTTTATGTCATTTTACATTTATCAGCTAGTTGAACCGCTAATTTTACCAAACACTTCAATTAGCTTATCAGCTATCCGTTATATTTACCAAATAGAGCTTTAATACTATTACCGATTTTCTCAATTATCGTGATTCAAATCAATAAAATCCTAAATTTAAAGACAGGTCTTAGACATAGTATGAGAAAATGACCCCTTATATAATACATTACATTTTTTTAGCTCATTGTTGTATTTTTATTAGCTCTTCATTTCGTTTTTTCGTTTTTCACTACCAAATAATGTTTTTTAGGCAACATATGAAAATAAATCAAATAGTCCATAGACACCAAAACAAAATAAAATACCGTAGAAGTAGAGAACAATAGCCCATGCAAAGTAGATTGAAATTTTAGCACTTGAAAAATAGAGACTGAAATTTTTGTTTTTTTTTTTTCCCAAATGGAGACTGAAATTTTAGCACATAAGAATCATATAACACCAAAAAAGTAAAAGTATATCAACACGAAATTAATTAAATTTTAAACTTTTGGATGAGAAATTCTCCAATGTTAAACTCATAACAACAATAATACATTATACAAAATTAGTTTAGACTTTTTAGAGGAATCATAGATACAAGAGTTCCTTCGTATGCTAGAAGTACATCATTCCTCTTTTTATCAAGAACAAAGGGCCTCTAAGCCGTCGCACCCCCGACCTATGTCTTAGGCCGGCCCTCTTTAAAGATGAATGTGGTGGTTCCCATGACTTTATCTCAGTTGGTAGGAACACTGCATTATATATGCAGTTGGTTCCCACGAATTTCTAGCCACCAGCTTGACAAAATAAAATAAAGGTGGTACTAAGAATTTGTCTTGAAAGATGAAAAGTCAATATTAGACATATTTATTGGAAAAAAAGATCATTTTATTCAAAGTCTCAAATAATTTAAGTAATAAAATGATCGTTTTTTTTTCCTTTTGGCTAAGATCAAGTGTAGTATCTGTACTTATCAGTTTAATATATGGTATGTGGCCCAATAAGTCACAAGATATTAAATATATTTTTTTAGGGTGAGAGACCACTTCAATAGTTTGCTATTGAGCTTCTCGTATGTTGCACTATTGCATAGGTCTGGCTAACCCATCATAAAAAATATTCACCCTAAAATGTACTACAAAGTCATATCAGGAGCAGGGATAGTACTATTATTTATTTACTTTTTGAATAAGGGATACTACTAATATTTTATTATTATTATTATTATTATCATTATTATTATTATGATTATTATTATTATGATTATTATGATTATTATTATCATCATTATTATTATTATCATCATTATTATCATTATTATTATTATTATTATTGAGTTAGCTATGTGTTACTTATTAACAGCAAAGAGGAAAACCTCAACATTTTCAGCAACCACAACAGATGATTGAAAAGATAAGGTACTTAAGGTACTTAGGGTACTTAGGGACAAACTTCAAAAATGAAAGGTACTTGAGGTACTTTTCAAAAATAAGTTAAGTGATTAAAAAGGTACTGAAGTTTTTATTGTTACTATCATATAAGGTGAAATTTCCTCTTTTCACATTATTTGAGGATAAAAAAGAAAGCATCCTCAAAATTGAAATTGGCTACTTATCCAATGAGTGAAGTTTTATAAACATGGGACAAAGCTAGTTACATAGATTAGCAAGTTACTAATTAACAAGCGTTAGTTTCTTGCAATCATCATTTTCATTTATAATACAATTTTCATTTTACAGGCTATGCACTTTTCTTACTTGTATGGACTCTACAATATCAGTTCCACTAAGTAAGTAAAAACATAAGATAAACCATACTCCTAAGCAATATATTTTTGCCAATTTAATCTAAGACAACTTTGAAATGCAATTGCAATCAGTGTAGATCACTACATCAATAAAAAAAAGCTTTGCTTATTAAATGATACATATATTTTGGCTCCAAAGGGGAATAAATAGAAAAGGAAATACTGTATATGGTCATTGTGGTGGTTTGATACATGGGACTTCTGTTTTCACCTGATTTGCACACTCTTTATAATCTTGAATAATAGGTAAAGAATTTTGTGTGATTCCTTCTTTACTTTTTGCCCACAAAACAGTGTACAGACTTAAAACCAGTAAAATCCCACCTAAAACACTGAAAAACAAACAAGTCGGTCAAATATATATAAGCATTAGGATCTGCACTGTTGTGTAGTGACTTCTGACTCTTGAGATTCTATATATTAAGATGTAGCACTAATAAGTGTTGCTTATGCACTATATTATGATTATGATCCTTAAAAAAATGTACTATAGTATGATTATGGTTTACTCTTGTATGATATTGTTTCAAATTAAATCCATAAAGATTATTTTGACACAATTAAAGTATTATATTGGATAGAATTATTCAATTAAAGTTTGATATTAACAAAAGCCTCAATGAATTAACTCATAATTTTTCATTGGCCACAAACACATATTCTGATCTCGATCTTGTTTCTAAAAAAATTAAAAATAAGTTTCCCGTGAGCTTTGTTAGTTGAAAGCCGAGGCTTCAACTTTGAAGTTCTCGGCTCAAATATGACATTAGTCAAATATATCATATAATTTTTTTACCTAGCTTATCATTTATTCGATTTTTATTTTTTAACTCAATAGAACTCTTTGATTAATATGTGTGAGCTTTATGAAAATATCTTTTATATATTTTAATCCACAATGTCATAATTTATCTTTAGTTATTTGTGATAAATTCAGAGTTATTATTTATGATGGTAACTCACCTCCCTATACATAGTGGCTCGCCCAAGAGCAAGACAGAACCAATTGTGGCAATTATAAAACTCAGTGGATTCCAAGTTGCTGGGAAAACTGGTCCTTTTTTGTCAATCACCAATGCTTGCAAGTAATAGGCAACTGCAGTCACTAGTGTCCCCTGTTACATTTAGGATAATATGGATAATTTTCAACTCAAAATTCTAATGGTACAACTTTTTTTATGTTTTTTCCTAATTATTTTCCTCTAATTTAAACTGAAAAATTATCATACCAACATTCTTGCCAGCATAAAAAAGCACCATAGAAAAGAGTGTGCATAAATAGAACAAAGAATAATATGATTTGGGCACACACACATGACATAAGTAACCAATAATGTATATTTTTATTAATTAATTGATATGTATTTTTACGTGAGTGTGTCTAAATCATTTATATGTAGAGTCGTGAGTCGTGACCAAGCATAGAACAAGTTAGTTTAATTAACACTTACACAGTAAACAACAGCCAGCAGTCTCATGTTCCAACCTAACTTCCACTGCTCAATATCTCTTTCAAAAGCTATGGCAATACCAAATGACTGAATTGCACTTGATAGGCTCTGAATGGTTATGAACTTTAGCTTTGAAGGGTAGCTCTTAAGTAACTGAGCCTGTTTTTATTTTAATTTTTTTAGATTAGTGTAATTATGTATAATAATAAACACAAAATGAAATTAGATTATTCAAAAGGTTTGGTGTAGGCTTAGTTGTGAGAATACATTGCAACCTTAGGAAAAGAAATTCAAATTTCATGTTGTAAAATAGTCATTACTCTCACTTCAATTCATAATAATTTTTCTGTTCACTAATTTTTTTTTAAGAAAATTATCCAAAATGCAGAGAATTCATAATGTAACACAAATGTTTTCATCATTCTAAACCTTATACCACAAATTGAAATTAAATTAATGGTACCTGAAGTACAAGCCACAAACTCCACATGACGGTGGCTAGGAACAAGAGTAAAGCACCCAAAATCCATTTTTTGTCATATGATTCATGATATTCATGTTCTTGATTGTTGTGATGATATCCAGATAGAAGATGGCGCGCGATCCGTAATTGGGGTCCCTTGTAAAATGCCAGAATCGCTACGCCGGCCATGCACAATAATACACTTCCTATCTTTGAAATTCCAGATTTTGTCCTTAAATTTACCTTCTCCACTCTGCAATATACCATGAGCAACTAATAATCATATTTTCCAGCCACATAAGTCTTACAGTATTCCTTCATGTAATCAACATTCTCTTTACCAATACAATCTTTATATTAATTTTCTATAATGAAGCTTAGATGAAAACTAATGTGGTTTTCCAAAATTTACCTGAGCATAACAGCAAAGAAGAATGTAAAAGCCGGAAGACAGTTAACAATTGCAGCAGCCAGCATAGCAGACGTGTAAGCAAGAGCAATACCATTCACATTCAAAGTTAAAGTAATTCTGAAAAGCAACACAGTAGGATCATAGACCCGATTAGTCCTAAGATTCTTTGTCAAAATAGCATTTGTTGATAAATTACATAAATATTAGAGAATAATTAAAATAATGTACTACCCTAATAATGAAAGCATAAAAATCTTGAAGATGGTCATAAATGAGAATGTTACTGGCACGGCTTGTTTCCTGGACCATATAATAAAGTATTATGTTAGGGAAAAATCAAGTAAAAACTATAGGAAAGAAAAATAGAACATATTTTTCAACATTACCGTTCAAATATCAAAAATAAAGGGACCATGATAATGGCTCCAATCAGTTGTCTATAAAAAACAAACACAGATGTTTTCATTCCTCCGTTAAACACGGCCTTTGACAACAATGTCATCCCAGAATTTATTAATTGTATTATAAACACAGCGAAATATGGACCTAGTTCACCCATATTTGACAGTGAAAATGTATATGAATGATTGATTTCACCATATGATTTTCAACAATATATCAAGTGCGTATATATAGCCTATAATTGGCTGCTTAGTCCATTCTCCAAAATGAAAATACTGTACAAGAAATGTGGGTGAAATATTTATGCTTTGATGAATCACAGTTCGATTAGAAATCTCAGTGGTGTATCTATTCTCACAGCACTATAATTTTTTAATAATTGTTTCATGTAGCATATAATCTTTTGGTTTTTTTGTTCCCAAAAGTAATAATTTAATACAAACAATTGGTAACATTCCTCAATAATTTCGTTGGAGGGAAATTTTAATTATTTGTCCTTTTTTTACTCCATTATTTGTCACTTTGTTTGTGTTCTTTGCCTTTTATTTTGTTAAAAAAAGGATATATATATATTTAAAGTAAAACTTTTTTACAACGAAAAGTAAGAATAAAATATATGTTTTTGGTGCTAAACAATTTATATTAAATTCATGTTTTTGTTAAAAAATTCTATTTTTTTTAACTATTGTCATAATTTTCTACCCATTTCTACCTGATCCATACTATTATTAAATGTAGGCTATGAAACCCGGATACGAGATACGATACGGATACGATACTGCACCGATACGGAAAAATTTCAAAAATCAAGATACGATACGGCTGTGATACGTTAATAAATTTTTTTTTATATAATTAAATGTAGAATATAATTATAACATTTTTTTAATATGCAAATATATTAACAAACAAAATAAACCAGTCATAGGCTCGTAGCACATCAACATAAATATAAATAATATTGACGATTAAGAGAGTGATGATTAGTCAATTACATACACAATATATCCCAAAAAGAGCACCATCAATACTATATTATCCAAAAGGAACATTGTTAGTGCTATACTATATCGATCCAAAAAAGAAGCACTATATCCAAAAAAGAACACATTATTACGAAGAGTTAAGTTATTTTAGTTAACATTAATTGAGAAATATCCGGGCAGGTATCAGTCCATGATAATTATTGGATACTCTCTTGATACGTATTAGAAAATATCAGATAATTATTTTTAAAAAAAATAAAATTTAATCTTCGGATACTCTCCCGATACGTATCGAGAAGTATCAGACAGGTATCGATGCAGGATACGCAGGGGATACGGTAGTCATCCATTTTGAAATATCGGGGGCTTCATAAAATGTAGGACATTGTTACCTTTTTGTCATCGTATTTCTTTGTTTTCTTCCCAATTTGAGAGATTAGTTTTATTGGGATCTCACACATGCTTTTTCATTCTTCATGGTCATATTCTTTTTAAGAGAGGAAAATGATTTGGACAATTGTGCTTTCTCTTCTTCCTTTTGTTTTCTCTTAATATAATATAATGCTTCCAACCACAATGTAAAGCAATGAAAATTAAGTTATCTCATTTTGGTGTGTATTTTGCAGATATATCTCATTTTGGTTTCTAAAAAAAAAATGAAAATTAAGTTATTTTGATTTATTTATTTTTAAACAAGAAAAGTTGTTTATATTTTTTCATGAACTAAACTGAGTCTCATATAGTGATTTTCTCAAGGATTAAAATGATATCTTTGGTTTAAAACTAATCTCCCAAATTGGAAAAAAAAAAGTGATGCACTTTTAGGACGCCTATTTACTATTTTGTTTTGAAGTTTTGATATCTTTATTTTAAAATTCAGCTTTTTGGTTCCTCTATTTCAATTTTTATGACTTTTTGTTCGCCATCCCACTATAAGAAGTTTAACTTTTATCGACAATAGTTTTTTGCAAGTAAAAGTCTTTTTTATCATAGATATAACCTCAAGTGCCTAGAAACTTGATTCGGTTGCGGTGTATTTCCAAAGGTAAAAGTACTTTTGCCAAGTACCTATATCTACAGATTTTGTAAGTTTTGATTCAGCTCTATACCTACAACTAAAATCCGTAGGCAAAAGCAATACTTTTGTCTGACTACTAAAATCCGTCCCTATAGATTACAGCCACGGAAAAAGTCTGTGGGTATAGGTACTAGGAGCAGAAGAACTTTTATCTGCAATTTTTTGTAATGGGGGTAGGTAGAGGTGTCAAATGGGTTGACGGACCCGGAAGACCCGACTACCTAAATGGGCCCAAAAGGCCCGACTATCAAAATAAAAAAAGAATGAAATAGGGGGACCAAAAAGCTGAATTTAAAATAGGTGTACCAAAACTTCCCAAAAATGAAAATAGGGGTACCAAAAGTGCATTCAAGCCAAGCAAATAATAGTTTTCATTCAATAATAGTTTTTCAATAAATTGGTTTAAGTGATAAAGAATTTGAAGCATTTAAACATATGATCATGAAATAGTCGGTATGTAGGAAGGATGTCTATAAGAATAAAACATTAGAGGAAGTTGGAGAATTCACCTTATGTATGAAGATTAAACACATATATAAAGTGATAAGGGATTTGATGAAATATAAAACTAGCGGTCAAAATTAGAAAAATAAAAGCATAAAACTATCGTTATTAAGTTTCAGTTATCCTTCATTTACTCCCTTTTTATGCATGGATGACTAACATGTGGCAAAAATAAATCTAAAGGTTAAGTTTAAAAGGTAAACAACAAGCACATGTTTAATAAAAGGGAAATGTTAACCACTGCCTCTGGGGCACTGGTTAAGGAATTATAAAAAGAAATGTTTTCTCGAAAATTGTGTATTTTACTCTTTGAAACATGAAAAAGTGTTGTTTTTAATGCTGACTTTGTTTTTTTCTTTCCACTTATAGCTGCTTAACTAGTGCCTCGAGGGCACTGGTTAACATAACCCTTAATATAAATGAGAAAATTGTGTATCTTCTCCTTTTCTAACACAAGACCGTTCCAGCTTCTTCCTTTAATTTTCTCTTTTCACATTATGTGAGGATGAAAAAGAAAGGATCCTCGAAATTGAAATTGGCTACTTATCCAATGAATGAAGTTTTATAAACATGAGACATATAGTCAGGGTCGTTCCTATGAAATTGGAGACTCGACTCTCATGGTAAAGAGAGGATCCTAGAAGAAGAAAAAAACAATTTTTTTAAAAGAGGAAAAGAAATGTTTATAATGTTTGTTTTATTTTATTTTTTGAGATAATAATTATAATGTTTGGTTTTAAAGCTTTGCAATTTTATACCACAAGTATGGGCCAAAAATTGCAAGAATAACTCTAAAAATATAAAAAGAAAAAGTTATAGTGTTTTTATCTGTAAATATATAGGCCAATAGGTTGATGAGAGTTGGATTGAATTGAAGTGAAGGAAGAATAATGAACATTGAGAACATATGTAATAGGCCAAAATTGAGGCATGATGGAAGAAAAAAAAATCAATTAAAGGAGAAAAACATAATTCTTGGTGGGAGTTGAACCAAAAACTATCAAATTACCAACACAAAAATAAATCATTGGGCAACCTCTCCAATTCTAAAATTACCGCCGCGTTAGTAATATATAATCTTCTTTTACATGCATTATGAATAAATAAATGAAAAATTGGGCCCCAACTTTTGGAGATCCAATTCAGTAGAGCTGTTTGCACCCTACAAGGGCCGGCCCTGATATAGTTAGTTACATAGATAAGTTAGTTACTAATTACAAGCATTAATTTCTTGCAATCATCATTTTCATTTCTAATACAATTTTCATTTTACAGGTTATGCACTTTTCTTACTTGTATGGACTCTACAATATCATTTCCCCTAAGCAAGTAAAATGATAAGATAAACCATACTCCTAAGCAATATCTTTTTGCCAATTTAATTTAAGACAAATTTGAAATGCAACTGCAATCTGTGTAGCAGGGGTGGCCCTGAGCATGGGCCGAGGGGGCAGTAGCCCAGGGCACCCTATTTTTGGGGCACCAAAAATTTATTTTTTAACTATATATATATATATATATATAATTTATATAATTTAAATTATATAAAATACTTGCTACCAGTTGGGGCATCAAAATTAGAATAATGATATGGAGTATGAATAATTTAAGAGTGAAATTTTTATGTCTTATATATGAACACTCTAAAGTTATATTATTTTACCCGAGCTAACGTGTATCCTTTCTTTCTAATTCTCAATCTCTAATCTCTACATTTCAATTTTGTTAACACAAGAACACAAGTCATTGAATTTCGACAACGGCCAAAAGCATAAGTACCGGTGTCGTATAGATATAATATAGTCGCTTGAGAGTAAGTACGAAATGTCCAATTTTGTGATCAATGTGTACTATTGTGCAAAACGTGTTCTCTTTAGTTAATAAATTTTCAAGTGTCGAGTGTTGACTTTGGAGCATATCCAAGTTTAGAGTCAGTTGGTTCATATTTTAAATATTCATACTCGTAATCTTTTCATACGGTGTCAAATGAAAATGTGCAATAATCTTTCTAGTTCATTTCTTTTATATTTGTATTTTTTGTTAATTTTTTGATAGGGCACCATCTCATGATTCGCCCAAGGCATCCAAATTCAAAGGACCGGCTCTCCTGTGTAGATCAGTACAACAAACAAAAAAAAGCTTTGCTTGATACATATATTTTGGCTCCTGAGGGGAATAAATAGAAAAAGAAAAACTATATATGGTCATTGCGGTGGTTTGATACATGGAACCTCTGTTTTCACCTGATTTGCACACTCTTTATATTCTTGAATAATAGGTAAAGAATTTTGTGTGATTCCTTCTTTGCTTTTTGCCCACAAAACAGAGTACAGACTTAAAACCAGCAAAATCCCACCTAAAACACTGAAAAACGAAACAAGCCGATCAAATATATATAAGCATCAGGATCTGCACTGTTGTGTAGTGACTTCTGACTCTTGAGATTCTATATATTAAGATGCAGTAGTAATTAGTGTTGCTTGTGACCATCAATTGAGTAGGTTACTAAAAATCCATTTTAAGTGACTAAGTGGGTAATCGGAGTTCGAATCACAACATCTACATATATAATTGATGTCCCTAGCAATTGAGCTATGTTCACGGAACATCATCATTGCGATTCGATAAATTAAATGTACTATATTATGATAATAAATAACTCTTATATGATATTGTTTCAAATTAATCCATAAAGATGGTAGTACAAAAACCAAATGATTGGACTTAAGTGATTAATGAACTTCACTAAACGACGAATCAAATTCTTGGTCAAGTTATACTAACCTCACGGTGGAGCTCTGGATTACCAGGGCTTCGTTCCTCAGGGAACTCGAGAGTTAACACACCAAAAAAAAAATGGTGGTGCTTAAATTATAAAAAAATGATTTAATTCATATTAACCAAAAAGAGTTTTTACAATGTCAAATAATTATTACTTTGGTGTGAATTAAGTATTCTTTGCTTGCGATCGCAAATGCTAATTCTTTGAGTCGGATATGACCGTAATGTCAATCAATCATAATTGTTAGATCCTTAAAAATATTTGACTTAAAATAATCACCGTTAAAGTCGCAGATTAATTGTGATGCGGTGATAATGTATACTGTATATCTTTTTATACTCCATGCATGAAAGTTAAACTCATAGAAAATATGATGGTGTAGACATTATAAATTAAATTGCTTCTTTATTTATGATTGTTACTCACCTCCCTAAACATAGTGGCTCGCCCAAGAGCAAGACAGAACCAATTGTGGCAATTATAAAACTCAGTGGATTCCAAGTTGCTGGGAAAACTGGTCCTTTTTTGTCAATCACCAATGCTTGCAAGTAATAGGCAACTGCAGTCACTAGTGTCCCCTGTTACATTTAGGATAATATAGATAATCATCAACTCTAACAGTACAAATTTTTTATGTTTTTCTTAATTATTTTTCACTAATTTAAACTTAAATAAATATCAAACATGAAATTTTGACCAATATTCTTGCCTGCATAAAAATGCACTGTAGAAAATAATGTGCATAAATAGAACATGTTACTTTAATTAATACTTACACAATAAACAACAGCCAGCAGTCTCATGTTCCAACCTAACTTCCACTGCTCAATATCTCTTTCAAAAGCTATGGCAATACCAAATGACTGAATTGCACTTGATAGGCTCTGAATGCTAATGAACCTTAGCTTTGAAGGGTAAGTTTTAAGCAGCTGAGCCTGTTTTTATTTTGAACTTTTTGGTTCAGTATGAGTGTGTAATATATAGTCATGAGCTAAAAGGCATGGAATTCATAATGTAACACATAAATGTTTTCATCATCATCCTAGACCTTAATTATAGCACAACTTGGAATTAAATTAAATTATGGTACCTGAAGTACAATCCACAAACTCCAGGTGATGGTAGTTAGGAACAAGAGTAAAGCACCCAAAATCCATTTTTTGTCATGCGATTCACGATCTTCATGTTGTTGATAGTTGCGATGATATCCAGATAGGAGGTGACGCGCAATTTGTAATCGGGGTCCCTTGTAAAATGCTAGAATCGCTACACCGGCCATGCACAATAAAACACTCCCTATCTTTGAAATTCCAGATTTTGTCCTTATATTTACCTTCTCCACTCTACAATATATAACGAACAGTTGAGAATCTTAATTAATCAAAATTAAAAAGGCCTTGCTTCCTTTTGTTTAAAATTAATGTTGTTTTCCAAAATTTACCTGAGAAGAACAGCAAAGAAGAATGTCGAAGCCGGAAGACAATTAACAATTGCAGCAGCCAACATAGCAGAAGTGTAAGAAAGAGCAACACCATGCACATTCAGAGTTAAAGTAAGTCTGAAAAAGCAACCCAGTAGGATTATAGACTTAATTAGTCCTAAGATTATTTATCAATATAACATTTGGTTGAAAAATAACATAGAGATTAATGAATAATAATGTACTACGTACCCCAATAATGAAAGCATAAAAATCTTGAAGATAGTCATAAATGAGAATACCACTGGCACGGCTTGTTTCCTGGACCATATAATAAAGTATTATGTTAGAGAAAATCAAGTAATAACTATAGGAAAGAAAAATAAAACATATTTTTCAACATTACCGTTCAAATATCAAAGCTAAAGGGACCATGATAATGGCTCCAATCAGTTGTCTATAAAAGACAAACACAGAGGTTTTCATTCCTCCGTTAAACACAGCTTTGGATAACAAAGTCATCCCTGAATATATTAATTGTATTATAAACACAGCCAAATATGGACCTAGTTCACCCATATTTGACAGTGAAAATGTATATGAATGATTAATTTCACCTTATGATTTTCATCAATATATCAAGTGCATATATATAGTCTAAAATTGGCTGTTTAGTCCATTCTCCAAAATCACAGTTTGATTAGAAATCTCAGTGGTGTATCTATTCTCATAGCACTCTAATTTTTTAATAATTATTTCATATAGCATCTAATCTTTCGGTTTTTTCTGCCAAAAAGTAATAATTTATTACAAACAATTGCTAACATTCCTCAATAATTTCGATGGAAGAAAATTTGTATTATTTGTCCCTTTTTTTACTCGATTATTTGTCACTTTGTTTGTGTTTTTTGCCTTTTATTTTGTTAAAAGAAGATATATTATATTTTTTTAAAGCAAGACTTTTTTACAACGAAAAGTAAGAATAAAATAGATTTTTGTCTCTTATCTTATTTTATTTTTAGTTTTTGTTTGATGTCTTTAAACTTTAAAAAATTTAATTGAATAGTATCTTCTTTTGTTAGTTTCAATTTGTTGGTATTTCAATAGAGCAAGAGTGGATGAAAAATTGAATGTTGAACATTATACAAGTGAGATGATTTATAAATGTAAGACTATTACTTTTTTCACCCAATTCATTTCTCGCGCGCTCTATTTTTTTCTTCCAAAAATGTCCTTGAGATTTTTGGATTTTAAAATCCGAACTGGTGTTTTCCTTTGTTATAGTGTGAAAAAAAAAGAGTTTTTCATCGATTCGGATTTTATAATCCGAAAAAAATCCGAAAATCTCAAAAAATAGGACGCGCTATTTGATTTTTTTCCGGATTATAGAATCCGAACGCCCCTAAACACCATTTTTCATGGTGCTGATGCAGTTTGAGTTTAATCCAAACTGCACCAGCACCAATTCTGAACATGTTTGTAATATGGATAATCATTTCAAGGACAACATTAATCTTCCTAACTCTCATCCTTGTGTTTTTATGATCAAGACTCCCTTAGAAGGGACTTCTTACGGGACTCCGCCGCTCAAAATCCAAAATTCCATCGTTTTGACCCTTTTTTTTATGGTGCTAATGCAGTTTAGATTACGTAATGCAAACTGCATCAACACCAATTATGAACATGTTTATAACATGGATAGTCATTTTAAGGACAATATTAATCTTCTTAACTTTCATCCCTGTGTTTTATGCTTTTATTTGACATGGATAAACCCTTTTTCTGGTTGTTTTTAAAAGCAAAATTTAAAATTGCTTAAATGGGAGAAATTATGATTGCTGATTATACATAAGAATAGTTTGGATTATGAAATCCGAACTGCAAATGACATTTTTAAAAATTTTACAAGGTGCGTGAGAGTGTCATAGGGTGAAAAAAGTAACCGTCTAAATGTAATGTTAAGGTTTTGGATTGAGCAAATGTGGTGTTCCAACTCATTTGTTGCTCATTTGTTTTATGCTTTTATTATGATTGCTTCTAGAATTGCTTTCACGCACCCAAAATGGCATTCAATACTCCAAACAATTGTTAATTCTAGCCCACTCTTTAACATTTAGTACAATGGCAAACAACATTTATATACCGTTGAAGGTATTAAGGTAATTTTTAAGTGCGTGGGAACAATTTTAGAAGATTAAAGAACAATTTTCATCCACTAAGACCCCTCTTCAAGACCCAACATAATTTGGGCTCGATGAGTAGCAGCGCCATAAACTTATTTGGATATGATTGATAAAACTTAAAAGAGAAATGATATTAAATCACATCACTTAATATCATTTATCTTTTAAATTTTATCAATCATACATGTGCCTAAATATTTTTTATTTGAGGTTGTGCCAAGTAAGTATTTTTCCTTCTACACAATACACTTATTAGGAACAACGTCATTTTCCTAAGAGCATAGCGTCAAAATTGACACATGTATTACGGGTTGGAGTAAGCACCGAAACATGAAATAATATTTGTGGTCTTTATAATCTAGGCAATTTGTACGGTACACCCAAAATTTTTGAGTGTACCGATACACCCATAGTTAAATCAATAGTTTGATGAGTTATTTTTGTTTAAAAAAAAATATTTTCTATCAATTACAATTATAATAATTATATTTTATTTCTCAAAAGTGTCGGCAAATCAAAATTCAACATTTTTTAATTTTTATTACTCATAATAGTCAATATTGATTATTTTTTCTGATAAAATGTTAAAAAATTAGTATGATTCTTATAAAAAATGAAATAATGTTTTTTCTATGAAATAATATTTTCTAAAATATAAAAGTCGACAAATATCTCTTTATTACATAAAAATGATCGTTAACTTATTGATTTTATGAAATGGGTGTACCTGTACACCTTAATTTAAGGGTGTACCGTAGAAACTCCCTATAATCTATTCTATGCTACACTAGCTTAAGGTTAAAGTACCAAATCTTTGTTTTTTTTTGTTTTTTTTTATAGAGAAGCAATACATTAACGCATTAAGCAAACGAAATCATTCTTCAAAAGAATGTCAAATAGAGGATTAAGCGAAACTAAAAAATAAACTAAAAAAAGTCCATTATAACCTTGATTGATGCCGGAGGATTTTGTTAATAATTTAGTAGTATTTTATTATTTCAGCCTAATTTCCTACAACTTTCTATTTTGTTTTCAATTTTTTATTTTTTGCCCATTAGGGTTTGTTATTTCCCTATTTAAAATTAACAGTTGTGGCCTTTTAGATAACTTTTATTCATTCAATAATATTTTAGAAAGTTTTTTCAATTTTTGGTGGATTCTGAAACCCTATTTTCACAAGTTTATCTATTACAAATTTGTCTCTTTTCAATCTAAATTTAACGTTTCCTAACCTACACTTCTGTACTATGTTATTGATGAATTAATAAATCCACACAACAATTAACTCTGCGGAACTAATATAAAGAAGGGAGGCATTTCAATCCAAGAGTTGGAGAAGAAAACTAATTTTTTATGTATGCCACTTTTTCAAAAATGTATGCCACTTTTTCGACTCGTACATGCTAATTAAAAAACTGTTAAATACATTCAAGGGGACACATTTTGCTTTGTGTGGCAATTCTCCCCGTACCACGTAATGTATCCAGTCCCATATTTCGTTTCGAAATGATTTTTTAATTTGCAAAAATAATTTTAATGTAATTCTTATTTTGTTTTGAAATCGTGTCTTGTTTTATAAAAGTTATATCACTGTTGCAAAAATATATAATGAAACTGAAATAAAATCATATAAGATAATTGACAAAAATGTATTTTAGCCAATAAACTATAAAGATAGACAAGACAAGTAGTATTCTTCAGAAATATGTTTGATGCCAATTCAAGTATTCTGTTTGAATGAATGATAATGGTAGTTGAAAGAATAGTGTCCGTGTGTTCACATCAAAACTTTCAAATTTTAAATTATTTTAATTTAAATATTATTTTAGTTTTAAAATGGAGTTTCCTATTTGCTTATTCAAACTCAATTCCATATGTTATGGTTAATCACACTCTTAGAAAAGAGAATCAATGTGCAGATTTTTTCGCCAAACTTGGTGCTTCCTATGATGTTGATTTTCTTCGGCATGAGTCTTCTCCGGTGAACCTCAAGAATCTCCTCGAAAGTGATGTGACTGGAATTTTCTTTTTGAGAGAGTAGCTCTCTTTTTGCTTTTTGTTCTTTTTCCTGGTTTTGTTTTAGCCTCGTACACCCAAAAAAAGAACTCAATTCCTTATGCATGGATCCAACTCAAACCAACTTGTCATATTTGAAGTGATTTAGTTCGCATACCATGTTTATGATTTAAACTCTAGCTAGAATCCAATCCGCTTAAAAAATAGTGATCATTTTGTTAATGAAAATTAAAATTTGTGTGAGATGACGTTAACATGTTTATGATTCCACCCTTTTTGTTTTTGTTAAAAAAATACAATAGTTCTTTTTTTTTTTTGGTTACAATAGTTCGATCAATAATGTTAGTATTAAACACACTAATGCAATAATTAGAAATAGAATAATGGCAGTGAGAGTATATGATTGGCATTGGTTGCCCACTGAAACACAAATTTTCACATCTGATCGATTACTTAAAGGTGAAGTTTTCTCTCTTTACATTATTTTGAGGGTATAATTTCTTGAAATCATCATTTTCATTTTACAGATTCTGCACTTTTCTCACTTCTATGGACTCTGCCATATCATTTCCTCTTAAGTAAAAACATAAGATAAATCACACTCCTAAACAATATCTTTTTACCAACTTAGTCTAAGACAAATTTCAAATGCAACCAGTGCCCAAAAAAAAAGCTTTGCTTATTAATTGATACATACTTTTTTTGCTGCTAACCCAGGTTCCCAGGGAAATGAGAATCTAATAACTGATACATATATACTTTGGCTAGAAAGAGGAATAACTAGAAGTAGAAATTAAACCACCAAAGAAAACAAAAAACTATGGTCATTGCGGTGGTTTGGTGCATAAGTCCTCTGTTTTCACCTGATCTGGACATTCTTTATTATATGCTTGAATAGGTAAAGAATTGTGTTGAGTGATTCCTTCTTTGCTTTTTGCCCACAAAATAGTATACAAACTTAAAACCAGCACAATCCCACCCAAAACACTGAAAAACAAGCAGGTCAAATGTCAATAAATTAGCTTATAGTAATTTTTTTACTAGTTTATAAGTTTGGTTTAACAAAATAGAACTCTTTGATAAATATGTGTGTATTATTTTATTCATAATGGAGTTATGATTGCAACTCACCTCCCTAAACGTAGTGGCTCGCCCAAGAGCAAGACAGAACCAATTGTGGCAATTATAAAACTCAGTGGATTCCAAGTTGCTGAGAAAACTGCTCCTCTCTTCTCAATCACCAATGCTTGTAGGTAATATGAAACTCCAGTCACCAGTACCCCCTGTTACATTATATTTAGGATTTTAGGATAATGTACACATCAAAATCATAAAATTTAATGGTACAATATTTTGATGTTTTTTTTCCTAATTGTTAGTATTTTTCCTCTAATTTAAACTGCAAAAAATACTATCAAACATCACTAACACTCTTACCAGCATCAAAATGCACTATAGTCTATAGAAAAAAGTGTGCAAAAAATAGAACATGTTACTTTAATTTAATTTAATTTAATTTAATACTTACACAGTAAACAGCAGCTAGCAGTCTCATGTTCCAACCTAACTTCCACTGCTCAAAATCTCTTTCAAAAGCTATAGCAATGACAAAAGACTGGATTGCACTAGATATGCTCTGAATGCTCATGAACCTTAATCTTGAAGGGTAACTTTTAAGTAACTGAGCCTGTTTTTATTTAAATAATTTTTTTGGATCAGTATGAGTATTGTATGTGTGCATCATATAATAATAGACAAATATATATCACAAAAGGCAGAGAATTCATGATGTCACACCTTATATCACAACTTGGAATTAAATATACGGTACCTGAAATACAATCCACAAACTCCACATGACTGTCGCTAGGAACAAGAGGAAAGAACCCAAAATCCATTTTTTGTCATGTGATTCACTATCTTTATGTTGTTGATAGTTGTGATGATATCCAGATAGGAGATGGCGCGCAATCCGTAATTGAGGTCCCTTGTAAAATGCCAGAATCGCTACGCCAGTCATACACAATAATACACTCACTATCTTTGAAATTCCAGATACTGTCTTTATATTTACCTTCTCCAATCTACACAGAGAAATTATAATCATATTCATTTTCCCCGGTTCAATTATTAGATGTAAAAGTTAGTTACACTTACACTATAACTTAGTTGATGAAAATTAATGTTGATTTTCCAAACTTTACCTGAGCAGAACAGCAAAGAAGAATGTACAAGCAGGAAGGCAATTAACAATTGCAGCAGCCAACGTAGCAGAAGTGTAAACAAGGGCAATACCATGAACATTCAAAGCTAAAGTAATTCTGAAAAGCAACCAAGTGGGATTACAGAACAAATTAGTCCTAAAACTCTTTGTCAAAATAGCATTTGTTGAGAAATCACATAAAGATCAAAGAAGAAGAATAATGTTCTACCCAAATAATGAAAGCATAAAAATCTTGAAGATGGTCTTAAATGAGAATTTAACTGGCACGGTTTGTTTGCTGGACCATATAATAGAAAAAAATAATGTTAGCAAATTATATATGCACACTATTGAATGAAATCAAGTAAAAACTATCATAAAAAAATTCAAGTAAAAAAAAAAAACAGATCATATTTTCAGCATTGTTACCGTTCAAATATCAAAGCCAAAGGGACCATAATCATGGCTCCAATCAGCTGTCTGTAGAAGACAAACACAGAGGTTTTCATTCCTTCGTTAAACACGGCCTTCGACATCAAAGTCATCCCGGCATATATTAACTGCATTGTTAACACTGCTAAATATGGACCTAGTTCACTCATAGTCATGTTTGACGATGAAAATGTATATGGATGATTGATTACATGATTTTCATCAATATGTCAAGTGGCATATATATATAGTTTCAAATTGGTTGTTTAGGTCCCATTCCCCACACTGAAAATACTGCACCAGAAATACGAGGGTGTAAAATATCTATTCTTTAGATAAATGAAATCACAGTTTGATTAGGAATCTCAGTGGTGTATCTATTCTCATATCAATTTTTTTACTAATTTTTTCTCAATCTCAGTGATGTATCTATTTTTTTAATCTATCTGTTTATCTGACCTAAAGTAATAATTTAATACAAACAACTTGTAAGTTGCAACATTCCTCAAGATTTTTTATTTGTCAAGTAGCAATGCAACCGTAGCATATATAGTGCATGGCTTGCTCACACACTAAGTGTGGAGAAGTGGATAATCTTATAATTGTATCCAAACTCGTGTATATCAACATCTTTGCAGCTATCAACCGAGTTCTACTGGCAGGACATATTCTTTAATTTCGCTGGAACTTGGACGGATTGAGACTAGGTACGTTATGTGTATGCATCCTTCACAAGTTGATAAAGTTACTGTGAAAGCTAAAAAGCAACAAAAAAACAAATAGACGACTTGAAAAATTCGATAAGTATGTTTGTCAAAGAAAATAAGATTTTTTGTTTGTCAAGTAGCAATGCAACTGTAGCATATATAGTGCATGGCTTGCTCACATACTAAGTGTGGAGATGTGGAAAATCTCGTAGTTGTATCCAAACTCGTGTATATCAATGACTTTGCAGCTATTAACTGAGTCCTACTTGCGGGAACATTCCTCAACAATTTCGTTGGAAGAATCGAGACTAGGTATATGATATATGGTATGCATCCTTCTCGAAAGTTGATAAAGTTCCTTAAAAAACTAAAGCAACAAAAAAACAAATTGACAAGTTGAAGAATTCGATAAGCATGTTTTTTTTTTGGTCAATCGATAAGCATGTTTGTCAAAGAAAATAAGAAAGAAAAAAAGAACCCGGCATTGATCAATGTTGACAGCTGAAAAAGATGGTAGCGTAAGAGAGGATCTAATAGGATTGTTGGAGGTTTTTATTTTTTTTTATTTTATTGAAATGATAAATATCTAGATTAAATTTTTCTCCTTCCTTTAGATTATAACTCAAGGCCTCTAACTTTTTTGACTTTTAACTTAAATCAGTTGAGCCGGATTATTGTGTGGGCATAAAAAAAAACTTTTTCAAAGATCAAAAATGTTTTCACTCTATTTTTGTTTTCAACTAAAAATCTCACAGTTTGATGGACAAAAAAAAACTACAAATGTCACAAATTCTACTTTAAAAAGAATTCATCAAAATTTGCATATTCTTGTATATCGAAAGTCATTTTATAAATTGTGAGAATTTGTAACTAAATACTAACAGATTTCATTACTCTGAACAAAATATTGATTTTCTTAATTAAATACCATGAAATTTATTAAGATTTTATAAAAAGTTTGGATCAAATATCACAACATTGTTTTATAAAAAAAATCATGGCATCATAAAAGAAGCTTCCTTTTTTATATGTATGATATTAGAGTAGTGCTAGCAACACTCTCTCAAACACTCACTTCATTGTTGGTTTAAATCAAAGTGGGTCTCACACATTGAAAATAGGTTCCACTTAAAGTGGTAAGACATACACTAGTTTCATCCAATAAGAGAGTGTCGATATATTTTTGTAAATGATTATGATTGTTTTAGGGATGTCAACTTAGTTAGAATGTCGATCATTCATTTTAACGAAGTGTATACTCTTGACTTATGCCAAGAAAATTAATATCCAAGTGAGTTTTTGCTTTGTGAAGAATGCACACAACATAACGTAATTAGTCTCAATCCTCTTTTATTTTTTTGTTTCAAATGGTTTCTTATTTTGCAAAAAATGAATTAATGTGGATCCTTATTTTTGTTTTGAAATAGTCTCATATTTTACAAAATTTATACCAAATATTTTCTTTTTTTAAAAAAAATTGAATTGAAAATATCAAACTGAAATTTACATTAAAGATACGAAAACTCAAGTAAAACAATACAAAATACATAATCAAACTTAAATAAAAAATATAAGGTCCCCGTGAACTTAACTCAGTTGTAAGGACAATGCGAAATATATGCAAGACTCAGGTTCGAACCCGGACACCATAAAAAAATAAAAAATAAAAAATATATAATAACCGAAAGAAGGAAAGAAGGAAAATATTTAGCCAAAACATTACCGGTGTACATTCTAGTACTCTGAATTTTGGTTGGATTTATATATCTATTATTTTATTTTGACAAAATATATCTATTATTTTATTATTTAATATCATATTATATTTTTATATTAATTTAATTTTTTTTAAAAAAACTTAAAACTTTAGAGAAATTTTACCAATAAAGTAACATTATCCGACCAAACCTTAAGGTGTTAAACGAACAAATATACGTAAAATTATTCTGAATTTTGTATAATCTTTTTTTTTGGGTATAAATACAATCAATCTTTTAAAAGTTAAAAAAAATATTTCAATACTTTTTTTAACAAGTACTTTAGGGTATTAATTGGCTTGACTTTTTAAGAATTTGCTAATATTATAATGCTGCCTCCTTCAATCTTCAAGGAACAAGGCTGCTACGAAATAAGAATGTGTCTGAGAAGAAGGCATAGTGAGTATATAAGAGCTAAAATAGCTGGGTTTCAAGGATTATCATAACCTCATAAGGCGGAAGCAAGGGGATTAAAGGAAGCAATAAGGTGGCTTGGTAATAATATGGGGTAATCTAAGGTATTTATAAAACTTGACGGCTGTGAAGCCCGAATACGAGATACGATACAGATACGATAATATACCGATACGGAAAAATTTCAAAAATCAATATACAATACGGCTAGAATACGTTAATAAAAAAAATTATATAATTAGATATACAATATAATTATAACCATTTTTTTAATATACAAATATATTAACAAACAAAAGTCATAGGCTCGTAACACATCAACATAAATATAAATAATATTGATGATTAAGAGAGTGATGATTAGTCAATTACATACAACTATATCCCAAAAAGAGCATCATGAGTGCTATATATATTATATTTATATCCAGAAGGAACATTGTTAGTGATATACTATATCGATCCAAAAAAGAAGCACTATCGGTGCAGGATACGTCATCCATTGGTTAAGTTATTTTGGTTAACATTAATTGGGAAATTTCGAGGCAGGTATCGGTGCAGAATAATTATCAGATACTCTCCTGATATGTATCGGAAGTATCGAATAATTATTTTTTTAAAAATAAAATTTAATCTTCAGATACTTTTCTGATACGTATCTGAAAGTATCATGCAGGTCTCGGTGCAGGATACGTCATCCATTTTGAAGTATCGGGGCTTTAGAGCTTGACGGTAAGCAAGTGGTTGAGAGCATAACTAAGAAACTCAACACATTTTATGCTTGGCGCTACTTTTGGTATTTGAAGAGCTTCATTTATAATTTATCAAAACTTTAAAATAAGTTTCATCATGAGATAAGTAACTAATGTTCCCATTTGCTATCTAGGACGTCATTATCTAACGTTAGCTCTCAAGTAAGTTTACGATCACATGTCCTCTTGTATTAAAACTGTTATTACGAATAAAATGAGTTGATTTTCTTTTGTGAACAAAAATGACGCTGCCTCTTTATAATTTTTTGCTAAAATTGTAGTATAAAATGTTTTTTAATTAAAGAGATAAGAAAATGATACAGATTCTTTTTTTGACGAAAGAAAATGAAATAGATAGTCAAGTACTAATATCTGTCAGAAACATGTGACGCGAATTCAAGTAGTTGGAACTTTTGACTGAATGAGAACGGTAGTTTGAAACTTGAAACATCAAATAATTCATTTTTAAAATAATATAATTTTAAATAATTATTTTTGTTTCGACATGGAATTTTCCTATCTGCTTATTCACTCTCCATTTTATCATTCTTTGCCGGTAAAAATAGAAAAGATTACCACAATACTACCTCTCTTGTTTTTTCTTTTCTGAAAGAATACTGGTTTATATAACTTTTAATTCTTTTGAGGAGGAAGTTAATTAATTAACTCATCATTTTTTCTTGAATTTATCCGCTGAGCGATGGTACACTTTTGAGTTTTGATGATAAGGGACAAAGAAAATTACTGATGTTTTGAAAGGAAGATAATTATCGATTAAAAAGCCAAATTTATGTATGTGGAAGTTATTAAATTCTCTCTGTCTTATCTTCGTGAGCTCAACTCAGTTGGTATGGATATTGCATATTTATATTCAGGGGTTCGGATTTGAACTCCGAACACCCCACTTCTCCACATTTAAATATATGAGCTCTAACCACTAGACTACTTACCCAAAAAAAGAAATTTTCTCGTTCATTTAAATTGGATGTAGTATACTACTTTAAAATTAAAAATCCTGTTGTTCTTTAAAGAAATTGAAATCCGCCGCCATGTTGGACGCTGCCAACAAACAAATCAAATACCCATAACATCAATAATGAGTGCGCACGTGGGGGCTTGAATACTTCTGATCAAGCATGTCACGAGTATAACTTTCTCTCTCATACTCACATGATGTACTTATTCACTCTTTTCTTTTTTCTCTTTATTGCTTTTGACCAATGAAAAGAAAGAAAAATAAGGTTGTCACAAATGTTGTCATCAAATGGTTGTCAAAATATCATTACTCCTTTTTTTTATAAGATACTCCCTTCAGTCTTATATAAGAAAATATTTTTTCTAAGTTCATTGAATAATTAATGTATGTGTTTTGCAATGTAGACCATATATATTAGTTTTTCAATGAACCTAGAAAAAGAATCTTTTTTTATATATGAGACCGGAGGGAGTATGTTATTTGAAGAATAATTTTTTTTACAACTGACTCCCTCCAGTCTCAAATGTAAGAAATTTTTCACTTTTTAGATTCATTCAATAAACGATGTATGTGGTCCATAATGAAGACCACATACACCATTTATTAAATGAATCTAAAAAGTGAAAAGTTTCTTACATTTGAGACCGGGGGGTATGTGACAACTAAAAATATAAAAAAAAATATTTATTGGCATGAAAACCAAAACAATAAAAAAAGAAGTGATATGAAAAAGAAAGTTGTCAACTCGATGCAGATGTTTGTTTTCTCATTGAAACACTTGTTTGCAGAGATAAATAAAATAGAGGAAGTTCATAATCCTACTGATTTTGATCAAAGTTTCACAGTTGATAGAATCAACAGAATTGGAGAGGTGGCTATCCTTTGGAAATGTAATTTCAAATGTGAGATTCTAACCTGGCTTAATTACACCTCCTAGGTTTTCCAAAGTTGTGATTTTGGCTCCATAAAAAAAACAACTATTTTCAGGCCCCTAAGTTTACTTTCTGTTGCAATTTTGGCCCCCCACGCCAATTTTGACCCAGTCAACGGACACGCGGGCACCACGTGTGTAATTTTTTAATTTTAAAAAAATATTTTGCAATTATAAAAAAATTGTTTTTTTAATTACAAAAATAAAAAAGTTTTTAAAAAAAATGGTTTTTTTTTTAAATTACAAAAATGAAAAAAAAAATTACAACATTTTTTTTGATTTTTTTATTACAAAAATAAAAAATTTATTTATTTTTTCAATTAGAAAATAAAAAAAAATTAAAAAATACAAAAATGCGTCCACGTCAGCGTTGACAGGGTCAAAATTGTAATAGAAAGTAAACTTAGGGGCCTGAAAAGAGTTGTTATTTTCAGGGGGCCAAAATCACAACTTTGGGAAACTTAGGAGGCCAAAAGTGTAATTAAGTCTTCTAAATTATTCTCGCAATTATAAAAAAACTAAAGGTGAACGATCAAACTCATGCATGGCCCTTGGAAACTTACTGAATTCAATAGTATTCCAGGTGGAGCTCGACAACAAGAATCATGGAGTATGTTAACAGGAAACACATCGTAAAAGGCAGGACAAAGTTTAATGTAATTGGAAGGGCAGGACAAATTTTGAACAATAATATGTTTTATCGAAATGCAAGTTTTCTAAGAAAACAAATCCTTACTTTGTATCAATATTTAGGTCAAATTATGACAATATATCTAAGGGTGAAGGAGATTTTATTTGCATATGACAATGCATTAGGACAGGCTATCCATCTATCTGAATTTGGACGGGCTTTTAGTAGTAACGTCCCGCAAAATACTTGCATAAATCTTGTCAATATGCTCATTGTGACCAACGTTTGAGAAATGGGTCCTACTTAGGTCTCCCTTCCATTATTAGTTGCAGTAAGAAAAGTTTGTTCAACTTCATAAAAATCAAAATTTGAAAGAAAAATAAATTTTGGAGTGCTAACTCCCATTTAAAATCAGGGAAGGAGGTATTTACCTAAGTTGTAGATCAGGAAATGTTGTCTTATGTGTGTGTTCTCATTCTCCTTATATCTCTAATAGAACACATGGCTTACCACCGTATATTTTATGCTCTTTATGTGTTATCAGTGGCGGAGCAAGGAATTTTATAGAGTCTGGCAAAATAAAACAATGGTTAGTTTTAGTGACAGCTGCAACCGTAAGTAGAGTTTCATAATGTTTTTAAATTGGTCTTCTTAGAATTACCTATGGTTTTTTCCGTAGGTAAAGGTGGAAAACATGCAATGACAACCATTTGACAATGAAAGACGAATTTAGCTACGAGAATTTTCCCTATAGTGACGGATTTTGCCCGTCACTAAAAGTCAAATTTCTTGTAACGATACAAAGAAAGTATGGGCAGTGTCGGATCTTGACTAATTCAGTTAGAGATGCCAAAATTGTATGTAATATATATTAAACTGTTTCAATATGTAACAAGAAGTGGTTAGTAGATGAAGCGGTTTGTTTCTTTTGATTATAGTGTGGGTAGGAATGGCAATGGGGCGGGGTGGGGACGGGTTTTACCTTCCCCACCCCATCCCCGATTCTCATATATACTTACCTGTTACTCTACTCATACGCAACGGGGGATAAGAAGTTGAATCTCATCCCGTCCCCGACGGGTTCGGGTATCCCATCCCCGTCCCCGTACCCGTAGTGATTCATTTTTTAATAAAAAAAATATTTTTTTCAACCCCAATGGCAATTTTGTAAAGAATTATGTTCCCTTTGTGAGCAACGTTGACTGCTTGAGAGAGAACTCAGAAAAGTGTCGTTTGACGGTGACATCTTCCGTTTGGACTGGAGTGAAATGATCTAGGGTTGTGTTTGTATTTATATAAAAAGGGGTAAAAAAAATAATTTTTATATTTGGGACGAGTATGAGTATGGGTTCGGGGTGGGTACATATAACCCCGTTACATGTCCCATTCCTAAGTGTGGGGGAGCCGGTTTAAGTCCCCACAGGAACACTTTTTTGAATAAAATATTAAAAATACAGGAGAAATACTAAGTGTGGGGGAGCCAGTTCAAGTCCCCACAGGAACACTTTTTTGAATAAAATATTAAAAATACAAGAGAAATACTAAAAAACAAAGGCAATAGGACTCGAACCAGAGACATTGCACTGAAAGAATGGTCATCATTCCACTGCAAATAAGGGAAACATATTGCTTATTTACGCCTAATATGATATATATAACAAACTTGGGGGATGTCATGGCTCCCATAGGTCCCAAAGAGATCCGCCCCTGAGTACGGGTTGAGCCCGGGCATGTGCCCAGGCTAGCTGGGTGGTAAATCCTCCCCTATGTGTTATGTTGTTTATTATGTTGTTTTTGACTTATGATGATTGTGAGTATGGTCGTTTACTATGTTCTTTGTTTATTGAATCAAAATGTGTCCAAAATATGTCACACATAACATCCGATTTCTCCCATTTTCTTGTCAAATACACATGCTTTTCAACTTCTATTAAGTTCAATAGCTGCTGCATTTTTGTGTAAGAACCTCTCAAAGAAGATCGATAGTCTAGCACACCTATATGAATATTAGTGCCATGTGGTACTTTGTCATGTCATTGACAAACTCTCTTTCCTCTTCTGATAAACAACACAAATAAGGATGATCTTCTAAGGTATTTGTTAATTCATGATTGTGAGTACCACACTTAACATGAACTATCCATTCCTCTTTGGTACTGATCCGACTTTGAATAATCATTTCCCCCTTTTAGAATAAGTGATTGTTGAACTTTACTTTTTGATTTACATACTAGACTTAATAGTAACAATGATAATTCAATGATGTTTTCCAAGTGTTTATGCCCACAGTAACACCGTTTCACGGGTACAAAATATCTTTAAAAATAATTGAGACTAGCTCAAACCATGTTTATTTTAAGAAACATGGTTTGGAGAGTGTGAGGTACAAGTACAACTAGTGTCACAAACAAATGAATGAAGGTGATAAAGCCCAAGAGTAAAATACTAGACCTTCTGTACAAAAACAAATAAAATTGTTCATCTCACCAACAGAAGTGCTCTCCCACACCTCCAAATGACTTTCAATACCTCCAACGGCAGATTGTGAAGTTATTTTATTTTGTTGGATGGCATTTTCTGAAGTGTAAAGAGCAATTAAATAAAAAAACTAGACCCATGACCATGAAGTGGAATGAGCCCAAATGATTAAACCCCAAATTGGAAGGGTTTTAGTTTTCATTTCTCCAACCTCCTAAACCCTTCCATTTTCATTTCTCTTCCACTTTACGCAGATGGAGTAATCCATCTCTGATTCGATCAACGAACGAAAGATGAGACATCTTCTCCAAAAGAATCTATTATTTTTCACTTCATCATTGCGATCTCGCGCTCTTCTTCTTCTTCGCTTTCATCTCTGCGAATTCTCATCTTCTCCGGCTCCGTCCTATTCTCACTGGAAGCGTCTCGATGACGAGTCACGTAACGTTAGGGTTTCGGTGTGGTGGGATTTCGAGAACTGCAGCGTGCCGGTCGGCGTTAACGTTTCCAGAGTAGCCCCGTCAATCACTGACGCCGTTAGAGCCAACGGGATTAAAGGTCCTGTTCATATTACTGCTTTCGGTGATGTGATGCAGCTTTCTAAATCTAATCAAGAGTCACTTGCTTTCACTGGCATTCATCTCACTCACATTCCCAATGGTTTGTTTCAATTCCCTTTTCTGTTTCTCATAATTTGCTTCATTTCTTGTAATTTTAAACCTAGATCGTTGGTTTCGTTGCATTGTCTTTAGTTTCTTACATTTTGTCTCTAATGTTTGAATAATTTGTATATGTTCCCTTGATAGCATCAGAGCTTTGTATAGTTTGGTAAAAAACTAATAAAAATTGGGGAAACTTGATATCTGTCCAAAGATCGACTAATCCAGGCCGTCCATTAGTGAAGCTGGAGTAAATTCATGTATGGACTGACTCAACGCTGAAATTGTTAGCACTGGAGGGATTAAACCTTGAACCTGAGGACGTGCGCAGGGTTTATGAGTGTTGTAAACCCTTGGATATCAAGTTTAATGAGCACTAATAAAAAAAGGGAAATGTTAACGAGTGCCCTCGGGCACTCTTTAAGGGCTATAAAGAGCAAGTATTTATTAAAATGTGTGTAATCAATGCATTAGAAATTGAAATATTTTACTTTTTTAAAGAATAATTGTTTGTTTTGGTATGCTTAAAACAAGACCCAAAATGAAATAGAAAGACTTTAATCGTGCATATGCTGCATTCAGTTACTAGTATGTTATAGAAATAAAGTGGTAACCTGTCTTTTATAACCTGCCCAGTTTTGTCAAAAACTAGATAGTAATTTGTAATGCTTTTGGGAATTCGAGGGAATGAAGCACTAGCTTTGGAAAATATGTGACTTAATGGAGAGAATTTAGTAATTCTTGCACTGATGTTTACGTGAGTAAAAACTTGGATGGAGTGAAGTGTAGTTTATCCTTTTTTTTGTGACAAACAGTTCCATGTCGTTTAATAGTTGAGATGGAGATGAAGCTGATAAATCATGGCGGTCTATTAGTATTTTGTCCATATTGTCAAAGACTTTCTGAGATGTTTCATTCATCTACATTTTTGTGTTTTCAAATTATAATGTCATGCACTTTATTGCAGGTGGAAAGAATAGTGCTGATAGATCTCTTCTTATTGATCTTATGTACTGGGTTTCCCAAAATCCTCCACCTGCACATCTCTTTCTGATATCTGGTGATGGGGACTTTGCTGGCATATTGCACCGATTAAGGATGAATAACTACAATATTTTGCTTGCTATTCCTGGAAAGGCTCCTGATGTTCTCCGCAGTGCAGCAACTATAATGTGGCAGTGGACTTCATTGCTCAAAGGAGAAAATCTAACTGGAAAACATTTCAACCACCCTCCCGATGGTCAGTTTGGTTCTTGGTATGGAAATTCTAAAGTGCCACTTGAAAACCCCTTTTCAGCTACTGGGCAGTCAACATCTTCACAAAATGTACAAATCGTGGAAATCAATGAACCTTCCTCAGACTTAAAGTGGGCTGAAGGAGTTCCAAAGTCAGTTATAAGGCAGGTTAAAGATATATTGAGTTCACATCCAAATGGTATCTCCGCGGGAGATCTTCGTGCAGAGCTGGCCAAACGTGGTGTTATTTTGGGTAGAAGCATGTTTGGATATAGAAGACTTTCCCGCTTTCTATCATCAATACCAGATGTACATCTCCAGAATTTAGGAGACGGTAATTTTTGTGTGTGTTTGATCCCCTCAGAGTACCCTGAACCCTCTGAGAAAAGCACTGTACCATCGACGACATATGCTGTTAAGAATGAGGAGAAGGACTATACAACAACTCCAAAGCTACACGGTGAAGATAAAGAGTTGGATGGAGACAAACATAGGACTCCCTCAATGTCTTCATCACATGAAAGGATCGTTGAGGATGATTCAAAATCATTCCAATCTTTCCCTTCACAAGAAAAACCTATCGGAGAAGATGTGTCGCATAAATCATGGGGCTATACAACAATTCCAAAGCTACACAGTGAAGATAAAGACACGGGCAAAGTCGGACATAAGACTCCCTTAATGTTTTCATTGCATGAAAAGACCATTAAGGATGATTCAAAATCATTCCAATCTACACCTTCACAAGGAAAACCTATTGAGGAAGATGTGCGATGTAAATCATCTGGAAGAAGTGAGAAGGTTGAGGATGTATCTAATGTACAATTGTCGGAGAGTCAACTTTCACCAAAAGACAATGATGGTTCCAAAACTGAGACTGGTTCCTTTAAAGTGAGATCTAAAAAGTTTTCTGAAGATAAAATTGTTAGGTCTGAGGATGCAAATCCAAAAGATCTTGAAAAATATACCGCTTCAAGGGATCCCTCTGCAGGTATTGATAACACAATGGTGGAAAGCAATGATAGAGCAAATTGTGAATCTGGAAAATCTATAGCGAGGAACAAACATGTGAATCAACCTAGAAAGAAGGTTGATGATCACAGCCCATATTCTTCAGCAGCTGAGGACTCTCTAGTTGACAAAAGACCCGATGGTCGTGCTGAAACTTACAGTGAAAGATCAACTTTGTTTAGCTGGATTAAAAGCTGGTGGCCATTTTCGAAAAGCAACGTGAAGGCTGATAATTTGACTGCTCATCAGAACAAGGTGGGCAGTAATTTTGAGGATCCTAGGTTAACTGAATTGGACCAGACTACTGGTAATGTTGAAGAGCGCAAGTCATTAGAACCACATCAAGATGTCAGTCATTCTGGAAAGCCTGAGGATTCCAAGTTATCTGAACTGGACCAGACTGCTAGTAATCTTGAAGAGGCCAAGCCATTAGAACCACATCATCAGGATATCAGTTGTTCTGGAAAACCCGAGGATTCCAAGTTTTCTGAACTAGACCAGACTGCTAGTAATCTTGAAGAGGCCAAGCCTTTAGAACCACACCAGGATGCTGGTCATTCTGGAAAGCCTGAGTTATTTTCTTTGGGTTCCTTTTGGAATGACATGGAATCTTTTGTTTTCACCCCCAAAGGATCACTTCTTATTTCCCAGTCTAAAAGCAGGTTTGTGTGATAATTTTCATTTTTCTGTGTTCATTCCTTGTTGTAATCTGAACAACTCTGAAGGAAAGAAAACACGCAATACATCAATTGTATCATGAAGTTTCTGTTTAAAGTTGCGCGCCCTTCCAATATTTTAATATGATCATTGTTGAGCTCATTTTTAAAAGATTAACTTAGTAATATTTTGCTGTATGTCATTTGTGTCAGGGAGGATTTGGCTCATAAATTACAAAAGCATGGACCCATGGTTCTAAAATCTCTTTCTGAGAATTATATCTTTCAATTGGTGGAATTGTTAGTAGCAGAAAAAAGATGGTTGGAGGAAAGCACCTCACAAGCATTTCCTTTTCGGCTAACTCATTCAGTTCAGAAGAGTGCACTGTCTGGCCACACTAATGGTGCAAATGGTTTGAGATCTCTCTTTCTAAGTAAAACATCGCAGCCCAACTTGCAAAAGTCATTTGAACATGACAGGGAGAAACCCACTCAGAGTATTCAGCGAACGGGAGTTTCCAGACCTGCCACTGAAATAAAATATATTGAGAAGTCTAGAAGTGATATATTACAAGATTGTCAGAGACTGGTAACTGATATATTGAAGGAAAACCCAGAGGGTTATAATTTAGCTTCTTTTCGAAAGCAATTTGCTAATAGATATGGCTATACCCTTGATGTCAAGAAGCTTGGTTATCAGAAGATATCATACTTGATACAGATAATGCATGGGGTTAAATTAGAACCCTATTGTTCCAAAAAAAATAAAAATTCAGAATCCACTTATATGTATCCTGCTCCTGCTGTTTGTGCTTCTGACTCAGAAACATCTATCTTAAAAACTCATGCAGCCAATGCTAATCATGAATTCAACTCAGATGATGAATTATCTGATACAGCCGCGAAAGAGGATAACATGGAATCACCTTGGGAGGAATTAGGTCCTGTTTCTGCTAAAAAACCAAGTCAGAATGATCTGGAATCAAATTCAATTCTGAAAGCCATTGAAATGGATACACCAAAGCATCCTGATTATGAACCCATTGTCTCAGATGATGATTCTTCTGAATCCGACGAGGATAGTTCTTGTTTAACTCAACCAGAAGAGCTAGGAAAGCCAAAATATGATGAACAAGACAGCTCTTTAATTCAAACTTTGGATATCTTCCATAGCAGCAAGGAAGGAGCAAATAGTTGTGATGATCTGCTTAACATGTTAGATTCATCCATAAATTCGAAACAGGGTTTCGTTTCCAAAAATACTTCAGGGAATCACAGAGAAAAGCAAAGATCTCAAAGGTATTGTTTTGTTGATGACCCAGCCTTACCCGACAACGACAAGTGTATTGGTGGGCTACCAGGTAACTCAAAGAAAGAGGATAGTGCGAACATGCAAAACTGAAGATTTCTTGGTGTAAACGTGATAGGGGTCCTCCTAGAATTTCATTATAGTAAAATTTAGGATTCTCATCACTCAAGACTTTTACACAAGACAGAATGAAGTGCTGATATATTATATCAGGAAATGCAGTTTTAGCCGACCATAGTACTGATTTTTCAATTGAGGATGATTCATATGCTTCCAAGTTGCTACCTGGAAATTCATTCTGATCATGGCTGGAGGAACATCTAAGTATGGTAATTTACGTGCCATTTTGGTATGTTACCATAGAATGGCGATTGCTCGACACTTTGAAAGAGCATGTGCTTTACTATGCAGTGGTTGCCCAATAATTTTTGAAGGCCTGTATCCTCCTTTTAGCTCCGCCTCTAGTTACTGGCCGTTATTATAAGCTTATATTTCGCTAGGTAACAATAGGTCAGAAATAATATTATTTATAATAACTTTTTTATTCTTATTATTTTTAGATATGAAGAACTAATTTTTTTTTTGTAAGATATGAATAACTATTATTATTATTATTTAGTTACCGCCGTTCTTAGGTAGGATGACTTACGAGTAATGCTATGTTTTCTTGTAGTCAATAAAATCTTGTTTCCTTTTCAAATTGTACTCCATCCATTGTTTTTCCTTGTTGCATTTGTAGAAAAAATTTGCTTTTATTTTTTATTGTTTTGTCGATAATGTTTATTAGTAGTTATTATAAGGAAAGAAATAAGTAAAATGAAATGATAAAAAATAGTATTAAGTAGTTATTTATTTTGTTATGGGCAAATAATTTTAAAATGAGAAGTAAAAAGGGACGGAGTGAATAATATTCAGATAAATTATTCCTCAAAAAATATTCAGATAAATTAAACAGTCATTGTTTTCTCTTTTCTCTTCTTTTTCAACTTTTTTTTTATATAAATGAAGATTTCTTGTTTTGTATTAAGAAAGAATAGTATTTTCCATTTAAAAGATTAAGCACAACATCACGAGCTTACGTTTTAAAAAATAGAACTTGCAAAAACAAAAATGATTCAACTTGCTTGTAGGCTCTTCGTGAGGTTTTAGATTCTAGGTGAGAATTCAAAAAAAGATTTTGGATAATAATTTATCTATTTACTTAAGAAAAAAAAATACGTTTGCGATGATAGATTCATGTCTTGCGATGATAAAGTTCAAATTTTATCTTTGATGGAAATCAAAGGAATATCACAATTAGATGTCTTGGAAGTACTCTATAATTATAAAAAAAAAAAAATCTTCCAATTATTAAATAAAATTTTATTATCTAGCTCATATAAATTATCATGTTTGGATAATTTATAAGATGTTTATAATATGATTTCAACTTTTTGTCAAAGAATGATGAAGTCTTTTAGTATGTACATGAGCACTATCAACATTCTTCTTTTAAAACTCTTTTTAACAATCATTCTCGTATTGAATGACACAAGTCATTTAACATGTAGATGATTGTTATGAATACTCTTTTTATAACGTTTTTTTAATAGTCACTCTTTTAATGGATGAAACTCGTGTCAATTTCATATAAAGCAAAGAGAGTATTTAAAAGAGAGTGTTCATAGTATTCCTTTTAATACTTCCTCAAGTATTTATTATAAGAGAAAGTTCATTTTTGTATGTTTATTCAAATACTCCCTCAAATCTCTATTATAAGAGAAAATTTATTTTTTACGTCATTCAATAAATGATGCATTTCTCTGAGGACCGTAGTAGTTTGTATTAAAATTTTAAATCTCTCAAGATATAGCAAAATAAGGTTCGAATTATGGTTGGAAGATGCGGTTGACCCTTCAACAAAGCAATACAAATTCAATACATGCATTAGTTGCCTAATATATTCCATTAGACAAATAGCACTAAATAAGCAAACCAGATGGAAATAAGTCAAGCGTCAAGCTGATGATAACGTGAACTCATTCATCATTTTAAAATTGCATGTGATCTCAATCTAAACTGTCACAAATATTTTTGCTTCCACGATAACGTGACCATTTTTTTTCTTCCATGATTGCATATCTCAATCTAAACTGTAATTCTCTCCAATATCGAGGACCGCAATGCAACTGAGATTTAACCCTTTTTTTTTTTTTTTATTTAACCTTGATCTCAACATTTGCAAACTTCTTATGAGTACTCGTGGACACTGGACAGTAACATATATGTTTTGTTAATGAGTATATCCGGGATATTTTTTTAAAATTTTAAATTAAGAGATTGTTCTTTAAAAAATTAAAATACTACGATTTTTAATGCATTAAAAACACAATTTTTTATAAAAACTTACCATTAATTTCCTTAAAAGAATAGTCCGAAGCACTCGTTAACATTTTCGTGACATATAAGTCATGAACACCAAACAGTTTATTATCACGGAAAGATTTATCTTGCATCAAGTTTTGGGTATCCAATATAGAATGGAACCGACAATTTTGGATGATGATACACAATAAAAATATGGAAAAACTCAAAAAAAAAGATATCCATAACTTTTTTTTAAATATTAAGAATAGCCATAACTGTTGGTGTAACAAATGAGGAAGTTTCATGCCATTGTTCCGAAGGTTTAAAGTTTCTTAAATTTAAGCAAGAACAACACCTCAAGACCAGATAACTAATTCTTGACACTGCTGATCAATCATTTTAAGGACGGAATAACTTATCATCAACTGCTCTTTCTTGTAATGAAATAATAAATGAAGAACCTCTATTGCCAGTAAAATTTGTTCAGTTGTCCAACCCTAAAATTAAAACTACCATCCAAAAAATTCGTGCAAAATTAGTAAAAGTTTACTATACAATGAATTTGCTTCTTCGATTATGCAACCCAACCAAATGAAGCTGAAAAAACTAGTTTACCTGTTACAATTCAATCCACACACTTCTAACACAGGACCGTCTCTCGAGAGACAATATATAAGGTGGCCAGTATGATTGACCAAAACAATATTATGGTAAGGATTAATCTATCTTGTTTACCAGGTAACACTTTGAGGAATGGATAAAGATGAAGGATCATACATCTAAGTTGTCTTCCATGAATTTTTATCATAACATAACAAAGTTCTAGAGTTAGATCTACTATATACCATAAATCCAAATCAACCATCCTCCCAAAGAAACAAACATATATAGACATATTGCAGAATTAAATGTTATTAAAATGAGGGAGAGGACCAAGTATTATTTATTATTGAAGAATATTTTCCCTCCCCTACCCTCACGGCTTAATAAACTACTTGTCAAAAGGATTGATCCAGTTCTCAATGGGTACTGTCACCTTATAAATTTCCTTAAGAGACCGATATTTCTTCATCTTCTTTCGTCCAAAAATCTCATTGACCACCTTATTATTGGCCCTTTGATCAACCTCTTCGCATGAGATTCTCTTCCCCTTCCCACTCTTAACATCATTTTTGTTATTGATGTTGTTGCATTCGTTGTTGAGTTGCATAAGCCTCTGAGCCGCGACCAAAACTTCAGCAGACACATCATCATCCTTCTGGGTTACATTTTTTGCTCTATCATCCGCCATAGCATTCAAGATAGATTTCAACAACTAGTGTTAACGTGTGCTTCCTGAAGTTTATCTTTAATGTTGAGCGCGTATTTTCTGAGCGCGTGTGATGAAGGAGTTTGATTTATGTGAGAAAGAGAGGGAAAGAAAAAAAAAGAAAATGGATAAAAAGTAGGTCTCCACCCCAGAAACCGTAAAGTTTGTTAATTTATTTAGAAGTTTTTTTGACGTTGATATATATATGGGATCATGCCAACAAATGTCGTACCTCCTAAAGATAACGATTTAAAAAGAGAAATAATTTGTAAAATTTATTTTTAAAGTTTCAATGTCTTGAATCGTTAACAAAACATTATTTTGATTAATAAGTAAATTTCAATTTCTAAAAAAAATATGTAAATTTCAAATATATTATTACCATTTTTTGTCAATACATACATATATACCATTTATCCGTTTATTCACCTAATTGATAAAAGGTAGTCAATGCAACCTAAAAATGGATAAATAACAACAACAAAATTTCTTCTAAAAACCAACATTTATAAAGGAAAACAATCCGATCCATTTTACTTGTTGGATATTTAGAAAAATATTTCCCATTTAAGAAATAAGTTCCACCAAAGAAAAAATCATTTAATAGAATATGAGTTCGATTTCTAAGTAGAATAATATTTGAATTAGTTTTCCTGACATGCCGATCAAACTCCGGTTTACTAAGCCCTTTCTCCTAAGAACCGGAGGGATAAATTATAAAATAAAAATGAGAACCATCTTTATTTTTTATTTTTTTTCACGCAGATCTTTTTTATGTAAAATTGGCTTATAAATTAAAATAATATCCTACAATTTATTTAATTCCATTTATATACAACAAACAAAATAACACATTAATTAGGTGTTCTTCAAAACCAATGCATCGTTGTCGTTGGGTGTTTCATTTTTTTTTTTTTTAATTTTTTTATTATTT